>JACXTT010000409.1_pt1 | contig 72401 bp, 73 predicted proteins | sample 9270951 | NCBI WGS metagenome assembly JACXTT01 (sample SAMN15532306, study PRJNA645909) | rock metagenome | isolation source: weathered quartz diorite | place: Puerto Rico | collected 2017-06-21
AACACGCCCGTCGAAAACACCGCCAGCCCGATATCGAGCGCGCTGAAGCCGCGCACGCGCCCCAGGAACAGCGGGGTCAGGTAGATGGTGGCAAAGATGCCGATGCCGGTGACAAAGGAAAAGAAGCAGCCGAGCGCGAAGTTCCGGTCCCTGAGCGCGCGCAGGTCCACCACGGGGTTGGCATAGGTCAGCGTGCGCCAGATGAAGCCCACGCCCGACAGGCCGGCGATCCAGGCGGTGGCCAGGATCACCTCGTCGCCGAACCAGTCCCAGCGCGGCCCTTCTTCCAGCGTGTATTCGAGGCAGCCCAGAAACAGCGCCATCAGGCCCATGCCCAGGTAATCGGCACCGCGCACCAGCGACCAGTCGGGCCGGTCGACCTTGACCAGCAGCGGCACGGCGATGGTGACGAAGATGCCCGGCACCAGGTTGATGAAGAACAGCCAGTGCCAGGAATAGTGATCAGTGATCCAGCCGCCGATGGTGGGCCCCAGCGTCGGCGCCAGCGAGGCCAGCCCGCCGACCGTGGCGGCGGCGATGACACGCTGGGGGCCGACGAAGAAGGCAAAGGCCGTGGTGAACACCATCGGGATCATCGAGCCGCCCAGGAAACCCTGCAGCGCCCGGAACACGATCATGCTGTTGATGTCCCACGCCACCCCGCACAGCAGGCTGGCCACCGTGAAGCCCGCCGCGGAGGCAGCGAACAGCCAGCGCGTCGACATCACGCGCGAGAGCCAGCCGGACAAGGGAATGACGATGATCTCGGCGATCAGGTAGCTGGTCTGCACCCAGACGGTTTCGTCGGCGCCGGCCGAGAGCGCGCCGCCGATATCGCGCAGCGAGGCGGAGACGATCTGGATATCCAGCAAGGCGATGAACATGCCCACGCACATCGTGCTGAAGGCGAACACCTTGGCGGCGGTGGACATCTCGTCCGGCATCGCCGCCACGGCGGACGCAGGGGTGGTCAGGGTGGCCGTGGTCATCACTGCACCTGCTTGCCTGGCTGCGTGTTGACCTGGGCGATCACCGAAAGCCCCGGGCGCAGGACGCCAAGCCGGGCGTCCTGCTCGTCCAGGCGGATCCGCACCGGCACGCGCTGGACGATCTTGGTGAAGTTGCCGGTGGCATTCTCCGGCGGCAACACGCTGAACTGCGCACCGGTGGCCGGCGCCAGGCTGGCGACGTGGCCATGGAAGACCCGCCCCGGCAGCACATCGGCTTCAATTTCTACCGGCATGCCGGGGCGCATGTGCGCCAGTTGCCCTTCCTTGAAGTTGGCGTCCACCCACAGCCCGCTGGCCGGCACGATGGACAGCAGCTGGCTGCCCGCACCGGCAAAGGCGCCGACGCGGGCGCGCCGGTTGCCCACGGTGCCGTCCACGGGCGCTCGCAGTTCCGTATAGCCAAGGTTCAGCTTCGCGATGTCGCGCTCAGCGGTCGCCTGCGCCAGTGACGCCTGCGCCTGCTGCTTCTGCGTGCCGATCACGTCCAGCTGGCGCTGCGCGGCCAGCAGCGCGGCACGCGCCTTCTCGCCATTGGCCTGGGCCTGCTTGTAGTCCGAGTCAGCCTTCTGCGAGCTCTGGATGGAGACAGCCGCCTTCGCCACCAGGCTGGCGTAGCGCACCTGGTCGTCGCGCGCCCGTACGGTGTCGGCATTGGTGGCGGCGATGCCGGCCCTGGCCTGGGCGATGACCGCCTCCTGCAGGCGCGCGGTGGCATCCAGGTTTGCCAGCAGTGCCTGTTGCGCCGCCACGGCGCCTTCGGCCTTGGCCAGTGCAGCGCGGTAGTCGCGGTCGTCGATGCGCACCAGCACATCGCCCGCGTGGACCGTCTGGTTGTCCGTCACCGCGACTTCCGCGATGTAGCCCCCGACCTTGGCGCCGATCACCGTGACATCGCCGCCGACGTAGGCGTCGTCGGTACGCTGCAGGTGGCGAGCCGATGTCCACCAGTGGTAGCCGTATCCGATCGCGGCCAATCCGGCCACAACCAGCGCGCCGGTCGCCAGCAGCCGCTTGGGGCTGGCCTTGGATTTCGAAGCGGGAACCGGTTCGGTACCCGCCCGTTCAGTCAGCGTATTACTGGTCATGGCACTTCCTTTCTGCTTTCAGGACTTATCCCGCCTGCGAGGCGGCATGGGTGGAGGGTTCAGTAGGGTTCGGGAGAGTTCAGGTCAGGCTTCGGCCGAGCGGTCCAGCCGGCGCCGCAGGCCGTCGGTAGCCGCCGGCCCAGGGGCGATGTGGAAATCGGGGTCGGTGACGGGGCGGCCGCTGGCGGCATCGACCAGTACCGGCTCGACACGGTCGCCGGTGAGTCGGTTGGCCAGCTGCACGCTTTGGCCCTCGGGCGCGAGATGCTTGTTGGCCCAGGCCAGCATGGCCAGCAGGACCGGGCGGAAGTCATGGCCGCGCTCGGTCAGGATGTACTCGGAACGGGGCGGGCGGTCGCAGTACGGGCGGCGCTCCAGCATGCCCTGCTCGACCAGCGAGTTCAGGCGGCGGGTCAGCATGTTGGAGGCGATGCCCAGGTTCTGCTGGAACTCATCAAAGCGCGTCACGCCGTAGAACGCTTCGCGCAGGATCAGGACGCTCCAGCTGTCGGCAACGCGGGCCACGGTGCGAGCGATGGGGCAAGGCGTTTCAGCAAGCGGCTTTGTGTGCATGACTGGCTTGCTCCGAAAATGGAGTTGCTATCAATTTGAAAGTTAGTCTAGAGTAGCAACTATCATCATGCAAGTTAGTTTTTGGCTTGTGCTTTATTCGTCGCTGTTGAAAGGTGTCCGTCATGCCCCAAAGTCCATTCCGTCCCCCGCTCCGGCGCACCCGCGCCGGTATCGCCCGCCTCCTGCCCACCCTGCTTGCGGCCAGCGCCGCGGCCACCCTGGTGGCCTGCGCGGCCGGCCCCGATTACCACATGCCGGCCTCGGACATGCCCGCGGCCTATCCGCACGCAGCGGCGCTGGACGCCCGGGACGCGGCCCGGCCGGCGCCGTCACTGGACAGCTGGTGGCTGGGCTTTGACGATCCCGCGCTGACGCGCGTCATCCAGCGCGCGCTGGAGCAGAACCTCGACCTGGCGGCGGCCATTGCGCGGGTCGACCAGGCCCGCGCCGCGGCCAGCCACGCCGGCGCCGAACTGCTGCCGCAGGCATCGTTGTCCGGCAGCCTGGCCAGGCAGCGCCAGTCGCTGGAAGGGCCTTTGGGCAGCCTCGGCAAGAACGCCCCGGGCTTTGACCGCAACAAGACGGTGTACAGCGCTGGCGTGGGAGCAAGCTGGGAGATCGACGTGGCCGGCGGCCTGCGGCGCGGCGCCGAGGCCGCCAGCGCGGAGGCCCAGGCCGCGGAAGCCGAGCACATGGGCGTGCGCGTGCTGGTGGCCGCCGAAGCGGCCGATGCCTATTTCCGCGTGCGCGGCGCGCAGCAGCGCATCGCCATCGCGCAACAGCAGGTGCGGACCAATGCAAAGCTGCTCGAGCTGGTGCAGCTGCGGCTGGCCGATGGCATCGGCGCCGAGCGGGAACGGGCCCAGGCGGAAGCACAGCTGGCACAGACCCGCGTGACCATCCCGCCGCTGCAGATCGAGCTGGAGACACAACTGAACCGGCTTGACGTACTGATGGGCGCGCATCCGGGCACCTATGCCGCTGAGCTCCTGACGCCGACCGAGCGCACCGCCGTGCCGCAGATCGCCGTGGCGCAAGGTCCGGCCAACCTGCTGCAACGCCGCCCGGACGTGATTGCCGCGGAGCGCCGGCTGGCGGCATCCAGTGCGCGCATCGGCGTGGCCACTGCCGAGTACTACCCGAAGCTGTCGTTGTCAGCGCTGCTCGGCTTCGAGAGCCTCTCCGCCGGCAAGCTGTTCACCGGGTCCGCCTTCCAGCCCGCCGCGATCGCGGGACTGCGCTGGCGGCTGTTCGACTTCGGCCGGGTCGACGCCGAAGTGGCGCAGGCCAAGGGCGCCAACGCCGAGGCCCTGGCCACCTACCGCAAGGCCATGCTGCGCGCCACCGAGGACGTGGAGAACGCGATCATTACGCTGACCCGGCTGGAGTTGCAGGGCAAGGACCTGACCGTGGAAGTGGCTGCCCACGCGCGCTCGCGCGGCGCCGCCGAGGACGCCTACAAGGGCGGCGCGGTCAGCCTGTTCGAAGTGCTGGAGGAAGACCGCCTGCTGCTGGCCGCGCGCGACCAGCAGGCACGTGTGGGCGCCGACAATGCCCGCGCGGCGGTGGCAACGTTCCGTGCGCTGGGGGGTGGCTGGTAACGAGCGGGCGGCGGCTCAACCCACCCTGAGCCGCGCCTCCAGGCCACCGCCCTCGCGATTGCGCAGCGTCAGCGAGCCGCCGATCGCCAGCGCAAGCTGGTGAGCAATCGCCAGGCCCAGGCCGGTGCCGCCGGTCTCCCGGTTGCGCGATGCCTCAAGCCGGACAAACGGCTGCAGCACGGACTCGAGCTGCTCTGCCGGGATGCCGGGCCCGCGGTCGAGAACGCTGATGCTCACCGCGCCGCCTTCCTCGCGGTGCACGCTCAGCTCCGCCGCCCCGCCGAACTTGAGGGCGTTGTCGGTCAGGTTGGTCAGGATGCGGCGCAAGGCGTGCGGGCGCGTCTCGAGGGTGCCGCCGGCACGCTGCACGATGGTGACGGCCTTGCCGGTGTCCTGGTAGTCGTAGACCAGACTATCGACGAACGACCCGATGTCGATCCGCGATGGCGTCTCGCCATCGCCATGCATGGCGCGCGCGTAGGCCAGCCCCTCCTTCACCAGCGTCTCGATCTCGGTGAGGTCTTGCACCAGCTTGCGCTTGTCTTCAGAGTCTTCCGTCATTTCCGCGCGCAGCTTCATTCGCGTGATCGGCGTCTGCAGGTCGTGGGAGATCGCGGCCAGGATCTGCACGCGCTCCTCGACAAAGCGGGCAATGCGCTCGCGCATGGCATTGAATGCGCGCGCGGCGCGCACCAGTTCGGTGGGCCCGGCCTCGCCCAGCGGCTGGGTCCTGGCATTCGGGTCGAGCGCGTCGGCGGCATTGGCCAGCGCCACCAGCGGGCGGATCGCCAGGCGCACGGCAAGCCAGCAGCACAGGACCAGCAGCAGCAACTGGATCCCCAGCACATAAGGCAGCCATTGCGCGACCGGCGTCGGCTTAGGATGCACGTCGATGGTCAGCGGGCTGCCATCGCTGAGGGTCAGGTGGGCCTGCATGCGCTTGCCCTGGCCGGGGATGGACTCGACCCTGACCGCGAAGCGGCCGCCGCTCGCTTCCATGATCCGGTCGGCAACTTCCGTGGCCTGCGCGGACATCTCCGGCACGCCTGGCAGGCCCGGCCCCAGGATGTATTGGTAGGCGCCGCGATTCACGTGGCGCAGCCACTGCGGGCGCTCCGCCGCGGGCAGGCGGTCCAGGATGGCGATCGAGGTGGAGACGTCGGTCTCCAGGGTGCCGAGCATGACCTTGCGCGCGGTGATGTAGCGCTCGGCAAACAGCACCCCGAACGACAGGCCATGGGCGACGATAAGCCCGGCCAGCAGGATCAGGAACAGCCGCGAGCCCATCGTACGGGGCCAGGGCAAGGCACGGAGATTCACTGGCGTGCCTCCCGGATCTCCACGGGCGTCGAGAAGACATAGCCCTCGCTGCGCACGGTCTTGATGTAGCGGGGCTCGCGCGCATCGTCCTTGAGGTGCTGGCGCAAGCGGCTGACCAGCAGGTCGATCGAGCGTTCGAACATTTCCGCTTCGCGGCCCTGCGTGAGGCTGAGCAGCTGGTCGCGGTTAAGCACGCGCTGCGGATGGTCGACAAAGACGCGCAGCAGCCGGTATTCGGCGCCGCTCAGCGCGACGATGACGCCATCCTGGTCAATCAGGTGGCGCGCGGTGGTGTCCAGTTGCCAGTCGCCAAACGCAAGCAGCTGCCCGGCCTCGGTGATCTGCAGGTTGGGCGGAAGCATCCGGGTCCGCCGCAGCACCGCCTTGATGCGGGCCAGCAGCTCGCGTGCGGCGAAAGGCTTGGCAAGATAGTCGTCGGCGCCCATTTCCAGGCCGACGATGCGGTCGGTCTCGTCGCTGCGCGCGGTCAGCATCAGCACCGGGGTGGCCTTGTGCTTGCCTGCCCGCAGTTCACGGCACAGCACCAGGCCATCGTCGCCCGGCATCATCACATCCAGCACGATCAGGTCGACGCTGTTGACGTCCAGGAACGACCGCATGTGCCGCCCGTCAGGCACCATGGTAACGCGCAAGCCGTTCTTGGTGAGGTAGGTTGAGACCAGTTCACGGATTTCGCGGTCGTCATCCACGATCAGGATGTGGTCGGTGTGTGCGTCCATCGGCGTCACCTTGGCAGATTGATAGAAAACCGCCAGGCGCGGCGCCGGGCACCGAAAGATTAACGCAATATGGCGCGACGGGTATTCCCCCGTCGCGCCGCCGGGAACTACCCGCCGTGCGCCGGCGCGCGCCGCGGGTGTGTCCGCTCAATGCCCTGCGCTCTGGCCGCCGTCTACATGCAGGATCTCGCCCGTGACGAACGGCGCGTTGTCGAGATACAGGACAGCATCGACGATATCGCGCATCTCGCCCATATGACCCACCGGGTGCAGCGCGCTCAGCCCCGCATGGGTTTCGGGCGGATGCATCGGCGACTTGATGATGCCGGGCGAGACAGCATTCGCGCGGATGCCGGTCTTGGCGTACTCGATGGCCAGCGACTTGGTCGCGGCGTTCAGGCCACCCTTGGTCAGCGAGGCCAGCACCGACGGCACCCCGCTGATCGCATGATCGACCAGGCTGGTCGTGATGCTGACCACGTGGCCGCTGCGGTGCTTCTCCATTTCGGCGATGGCCAGCTGCGTGATATGGAAGAAGCCCGTCAGGTTGATGCCGGTGGCGGCCGCATAATCCTCGTCGGTATAGCTGGTGAACGGCTTGGCGATGAAGATGCCGGCGTTGTTGACCAGGGTGTCGATGCGCCCGAACCTTGCCACGGCCTCGGCGATGACGCGGCGCGCCGTGGACGGATCGGCGATATCGCCGGCGACTGCCAGGATGTCCTGGTCGTCCGATGGCTTGATGGTGCGCGCGGTGGCGACAACGCGATGGCCGCGTTCCCGGAACGCCTTAACCAGTTCAGCGCCAATGCCTTGCGATGCGCCCGTGATGACAACGACTTTCTGTGCTGCGCTCATTTTCTTGAACCTCGATGTAGATTGAATCGGCTTGCTTGCCGGTCGGGCCGGCGGCTCCGATGGGTTCCAATCTAGGCAATTCCCTTTCGCATTCGAAGACCTCGGCGGCACAAACAGTCTTGCGCCACAAGCACAAATAGAGCGGGACGAATCCTCCGGCGCCCATGGCACACGCAGCCTTGCGGTCACTTCGGCGCCGCCCGCGGCCCGGACATCGACATCTGCCAGTGGCGCACATATGATGGATACATCGCTTGACCCAGCGCGGCCTGCAGTCGCAAGCAAAGAAATGAAACGGCAATTCGATGACCTTCAGCTTGGCAGCATCGAGCTGTTCTGCCTGGCCGCCGAGCTGGGTAGCTTCACCGCGGCGGCAGTGGCCGCGGGCGTGACACCGCCCGCAGTCAGCCGCACTGTGCAAAGGCTGGAAGAGCGCCTGGGGGTGCGGCTCTTCGTGCGGACCACGCGGCAGATCCGCCTGACCGACGAAGGCCGGGTGTATTTCGAGCAGAGCCGCGGCGCGCTGGCGCAGCTGGTGGACGCGGAGCGGCAGATCAGCGGCCAGCAGGCTGCCCCCGCGGGGCGCTTGCGGATCAGCCTGCCGACCCCTTACGCGCACTATCGCGTGCTGCCAGTGCTGCCGGCATTCCGCGAGCGCTACCCCGAAGTCGAGATCGACGTGCACATCAGCAACCGCAACGTGGACTTCGCCGATGACACCTATGACCTGTCGGTGCGCGGGCGTGCGCCGGATGACTCGAACCTGATCGCGCGCAAGCTGGAAGACGCTGAGCTGGTGGTGGTGGCAACGCCTGGCTATCTGCGGCGTGCCGGCACGCCGCAGTCATTGGAAGATCTGCTCAGGCATGAGTGCATCCAGTTCGAGCGCCCGAGCAGCGGCCGGCGGATCCCATGGACGTTCCAGGTCAACGGCGAGGACACGGATATCGTGACCGCCGGCTCGTATGCGGCGTCAGAAGACATCCTGGGCGGGGCCACGCTGGTGCGCGCCGGCGCGGGCCTGTTCCAGACTTACCGCTTCGTCGTGGAACAGGACCTGCGCGACGGCACGCTGGTGGAGGTGCTGAAGGACTACGGCGGCAGTACGCGCCCCTTTGTGCTGCTATACCCGTCCGCGCGCCACGTCTCGCGCCGGGTACGGGCGTTCGTCGACTTCCTGGTCGAGAAATTCTCGGCGTAACGGCACACGCCGCGCTGCTTATGCAGGCCGGATCTGGGCAATGACCACGAGGATCACGGCCGCATTCGCCGGCTGCTGGAAGTGCGAGGAGATGGTTCGCGCGTGGCCGGCCTTCTCTGCCAGCACCTCGCCAAACAGGTCGGAGGCACCGTCGAGCACCGCCGGCTGCCCGAACCAGCCGGGCGCGCTGGCGATGTGCCCGTCGACGCGGACGATGTGGTCCAGGCGCTCGAAGCCACCCAGATAGGCATGGATCTGCGCCAGCACGTTGAGCGCCGCCAGCTCGGCGGCACGCCTGCCCTGCCCGACATCCAGGTCCTTGCCGACCTGGCCTTGCCAGACCACCTTGCCATCCTGCAAGGGCAACTGCCCGGAAATGAACAGCAGGTCGCCGGCCTGGCTGACCGCGGTATAGCTGCCGAGGGGCTGCGGGGGCTGCGGCAGCACCAGGCCGCGCGCCGCGAGACGTTCTTGCACAGACATGCTGGCTCCAATCAGGTGAGGGTCACGCGACCAACTCTATGTGCGCGCCGGCCTGGGATAAAGGCATGGCGGGGAACAGGAATTGGTACCTGGGGTAACAAGTCGGATGCCCGACTTCCTTGCATGCCCCTGTACCGGCACGGGCCGCCCCTACGCAGTCTGCAATTCGTCGCCGCGCGCCATGCGCCGGATCGCCTGCGGCGGTTGGCCGAACGCCCGCAGGAACGCACGCCGCATGCGCTCGCGGTCGCCGAAGCCGGTATCCCGCGCCACCACATCGATGGCATGGCGGCCGCTTTCCATCATCAGCCTGGCCGCCTCCACGCGCAGGTGCTCCACGGCCTTGGCGGGGGTCTGCCCGGTCTCGTCACGAAATGCGCGCGCGAACTGCCGCGGGCTCAGGTGCGCCGCATCCGCCAGTTGGTCCACCGAAAGTTCCTGTTGCAGGTTCTGCCTTGCAAAATCCAGCGCGGCACGAATGCGGTCCGAGCGCGGTTCCAGGTCCAGCAGTGCCGAGAACTGTGACTGCCCGCCGGCGCGCCGGTGATACACGACCAGTGACTTCGCCACATCGCGCGCAACCGCGCCACCGGCGTCTTTCTCCACCAGCGCCAACGCCAGGTCGATGCAGGCCGACATCCCGGCCGAGGTCCAGACCGGACCGTCGATGATGAAGATGCGGTCCTCTTCCACGCTGACGTTCGGGAAGCGCCGCCGCAGCTGCTCCGCGTAGTACCAGTGCGTGGTGGCGCGGCGGCCTTCCAGCACCCCGGCCTCGGCCAGGTTGAAGGCACCGGTGCAGGTGGCGCCGATGCGCCGCGAAGTCCGCGCCGCACGTTGCAGGAACTTCACCAGCGCGGGCGCCGTGGGCAGCACGTCGTTGTCTCCCACCACCAACACGGTATCGAAGCGGCGCCTGCCGAACGGCTCGGTGCTGACGAAAAAGCCACCGGAACTCAACACGGGTCCGCCATGCTCGGACAGCAGGTGGACCTGGTACAGCGGCTCTCCAAGCGAGCGGTTGGCGAACTCCAGCACCGTCGAGACCGCAAGGTTCAGCACCTGGAAGCCGGGATAGAGGGCAAGGGCCACGTGATGCATGTCGAACTCCTCATGGCAGTGAAAGGCAATCCGCGCGTATGGCAGAAAAGGTGGTATCTATGACATTGGCGTCATGGCCATTGTGCTCCTAATCTTGGTTTCACGCAGCCGGCCGATCCGGGCCGACCGCCACGAATACTCCCTCCCTCACTGAATCCGGAGCTTTGAACATGACCACGCACAACCATCCCGGCACCGCCCTCATCACCGGTGCTTCTTCCGGCATCGGCGCCATCTATGCGGAGCGCCTGGCGCGCAGGGGCCACGACCTGATCCTGGTGGCGCGCAACCGCGCGCGGCTGGAAGCACTGGCCCGCCGGATTACCGACGATACCGGCCGCTCGGTCGAGATCGTGACCGCGGACCTTGGCCAGGCTGCCGATGTACGACGCATCGAAGAGATCCTGCGCACGGATGCGAGCATCACCACGCTGGTCAACAACGCCGGCTTCGGCGGCGCTGCACCGCTGCTGGAATCGGATGTCGACACCATGCAGGCAATGATCGAGCTCAACGTCACGGCCCTGACCCGGCTCACCTACGCCGCCGCACCGGCCTTCGTCGCGCGCGGCGAGGGCACGATCATCAATATCGCCTCGGTCGTGGCGGTCGCGCCCGAGATCCTGAACGGTGTCTACGGCGGCTCCAAGGCGTTTGTGCTGGCCTTTACCCAGTCGCTGCAGCATGAGCTTGCCGGCAAGGGCGTGCGCATCCAGGCGGTCCTGCCGGGGGCCACCCGCACCGAGTTCTGGGACACCGCCGGCCAGCCGGTCGAGAACCTGCCGCAATCGATAGTCATGAGCGGCAACGACCTGGTCGACGCGGCCCTGGCAGGGCTGGACCAGGGCGAGGTGATTACCGTGCCGTCGTTGCCCGACGTGGCCGACTGGAACACGTTCGAGGCAGCACGCGCCGCGCTCGGCCCCAATCTTTCGCGTGACCAGCCCGCTACCCGGTACGGCGTTGCCCGGTAACTGACGGCTCGCGGACGCGCGCGGCCTTTACACCACCCTCTCCCGGGCGCGCGGTATCCGGAAAGCGCTCCGGCCGCCGCGCGCCTCCTCCCTGCCACCTACGCCAGCAGGCGCCTCCCATGGTCCTTTTGTACCGCTATGTATCAAGCGCAGGAATCGATACGTGCCCTGACAGAAACAGGGTCTCCACGCTATAGCGCAGATACACCGGTTTCCTTTAATGCATCTCGTGGACCGACGGCATGCGTCGACAAGACGATCCCGGCCGCGCAGTGCAACCCAGACCTCAAGGAAACCGACCATGACTACCCATCTCACCAAGCGCATTGTTCTCGCCCTCGCCCTGGCAGCTGCTGCCGCCGGCGCCCAGGCCGCCGGTTCCGGCGCGCGCGATCCGTTCAGCGAAGGCGCACGTTCCGTGCAGGACGCACGCAACGCATTCACCGACGGCGCCCGCGCCGTGCAGGACGCACGCGACCCGTACACCGAGGGCGCGCGCAATGTCGATCCGTACGACAAGGGTGAACGCATCCTGGCCGGGTGGGACCGCACGGGTCCGTCCGCCGATCCGGCGCGCAGCTTCGATCCCTACCAGGACGGCGCCCGCGCCTGATGGCCAGCATTGGCCTCGGCTATTCCGCTGCGCGCGGCGCAGCCGTGGAACCGCGCACGATCAGTTGCGGCGTCAGTTGCACGGTGACGGCATCGGAGGCTGGCTTGTCGATCTTCCTGAGCAGGAGCCGGGCTGCCTCCTCGCCCATTTCGTGGACGGCAATGCGCACGGTGGTCAGCGGCGGCGTCAGGGCGTCGGCAAACGGCATGTCGTTGTGGCCCACCACCGAGACGTCTTCGGGGCAACGCATGCCGCGCTCGCGCAGGAAGTCGTAGCAACCCATCGCCACCAGGTCATTGCCGGCGGCGATGGCGGTCATCTGCGGGAATGCCGCGAACAGCTGCTCGCAAGCGATCCGGCCCGCTTCACGCGAATAGCTGGCGGCTTCCATGACTTGCCATTCGCCGCGGCGCAGGCAGTGGCGCTTCACCGCCTGAAGGAAGCCCTCGCGACGCAAGAAGCCGGTCGACAGCGAGGCTGGTCCCGCAATATGCCCAATGCGGCGGTGGCCCAGGCCGACCAGGTGGTCGACCGTCTGCCGCATCGCCAGCAGGTTGTCGCTTACCACGCAGGACACCCGGCCCGTGTCTTCCCCCCGGTTGACCGTAACCACGGGGATATGCTGCTTGAGGCAGTAGGCGAGGATCGGATCGTCCCGTTCCGCGGTGGCGAGCACCAGTCCTTCGACTTGCCGGCCGATCATCTGGTCGATGACAAAACGCTGCCGGCTTTTGTCGGTACCGGCATTGACCACGATCGGCACGTAGCCCTGCTGCGCCAGCACGGATTCGATCCCGGCCAGGATGGGCGGAAACACCGGGTTGGAAATATCGGGCAGCACCACGCCCACCAGTCCGGAACGCTGGGTGCGCAGCCCCGCCGCGATGCGGTTGGGGCGGAAGCCGCGGGCCTCGGCAACCGCCAGGATGCGAGCCGCCACGTCCTCAGCCACCAGGTGCCGCGTGGCCGGGTTCATCACTCGCGAGACGGTCGAGTAATGCACGTCGATCTCGGCAGCCAGGTCTTTCAGGGTGAGGCGCTTGCGCTCGGGCATGACGGCAGTTGGCGGGGCGGCAGCCCGGGGAGAGTTGGAATACGCCATTCTAAGCCACCCCCGCGCCGTCGCCGCTCGCCTGCGGGCTAGCGCTACTGCCCCGCCTTCACGCCGGATTGCCTGACCACCGGCGCCAGCTTGCCGATCTCCGCCTGGATATAGGCAGCAAACTCCTGCGGCGACGAGCGCTTCGGCTCCGCGCCCTGGGCGGCAAGGCGCTCGCGCACATCCGGCGCGGCCAATGCCTTGCCGATCTCGGCATTGAGCGCATCGACGACTTCCTTCGGGGTGCCGGCGGGCGCCAGCACGCCGAACCAGGAGTCGAACGCGTAGCCGGGGAAGCCCGACTCCGCCACCGTGGGAATATCCGGCAGCACGCTGGCGCGCCTGGCCGTGGTGACCGCCAGCGCCCGCAGCTTGCCCTGTTTGACGAACGGCATGGCCGATACGCTGGGCGCAAACATCATGTCGCCCCGGCCAGCCATGACGTCGGTCAGCGCTTCGCCCGTGCCCTTGTACGGGATATGGACGATGTCGATGCCGGCCTGCATCTTGAACATCTCGCCGCTCAGGTGGGTGGAGCTGCCGGAACCCGCCGAGTCGAAATTCAGCGCGCCCGGCGTCGCCTTGGCGGCGTTGACGACGTCCAGCACCGATTTGTACTTGCTGCCGGCATTGACCACCAGCACATTGGGGACCGTGGCCACCAGCGAGACCGGTGCGAAGTCCTTCACCGTGTCATACGACAGTTTGGGATACAGCGTGGCGTTGATGGCATGCCCGACCGAAACCAGGATCAGCGTGTAGCCGTCCGGCGCCGCCTTGGCCACGCCGGTGGCGCCCAGGGTGCCGCCGGCGCCGGGGCGGTTGTCGACGATCACCTGGTAGGTGCCGCCCTCGCCCATCTTGCTGCCGATGATGCGCGCCAGGATGTCGGTGGCACTGCCGGCCGAGAACGGCACTACCAGCCGGATCGGCTTGCTGGGATATTGCGGTTGCGCGTGGGCGGCGGGTGCGGCCGCCAGCATGAGCCATGACGCCAGCGCCAGCACGGTGCCTTGGATGGATCGAATCATTCTGTGTCTCCTCACTTCAGAAGCGAGCGCGGGCACCGCGCATCGCCGTTGAATACGGCGCGCCCATGCCGGGCGTGCCGCCCTGCCTCAGAAGAAATGCCGCATGCCGAGCGCGACCGTCTGCGGGTCTGCACCCGCGCTCACGCCCAGTTCATTGATGGCAAAGTCGTAGATCGCATTGCGCTTGTTGTTGATGCGGCTGTAGTACGCATACAGCGCGGTGCGCTTGGACAGCGGATAGTCGTAGCCGACCGTGATCTGCGTGGCGCCCGTTTCCGCGCCGCTGCGGAAGAAGCCCACCGTCTCGGTCGCATTGCCCGCGCCATTGCTGGCAAGGCCAAAACCGACGCGCACGCTGCCCGGCCCGAGCTTCTGCACCAGCGAGGCGTAGTACCCGTTGCGGGTCAGGTCGCCGGTCGCGGTGCGGTAGTGGAGCCGTTCATAGAGCAGTGCCACGGTGGTGGTCGGGAACTTGTACGAGACGCCCGCCTTCATCGCGTCATCGTTGCGGCCGGCGGTCTGGTAGTGCTGGTGGACTTCATAGGCCAGCGCCACGTTGAGCGGGCCGTTGTCGTAGGCCGCCGAGAACGAATACAAGCCGGGATTGCGCGGTACGGCGGTCTTCTCCTCGTTCACGCCCCACGCCGCGGCGCCGCTGAAGCCGGCGAACGACGGCGTCTTGTAGACGATGATGTTCTTCTGCCGGCGGTCGAACGAGCTGGTGTCCTGGACGTTGTCGGAACTGGACGTGGAGCCGTTCCCGATCAGCGCCATATAGCCGGCAGTGGTCGGATAGTACGGGTCGTAGGCCAGCGTCGATTCGGTGTATGGGGTCTGCCAGTGCCCCAGGAACAAGGTGCCGGCATCTCCCTGCAGCCCCACCCGAGTATTGCGCCCGGCCACCTGGCCCTGGCCGGTATCGAGCGAGAAATTGCTTTCGATCTGCCAGATGGCTTTCAGGCTGCCGCCCAGGCCTTCTTCGCCGCGCATGCCGAAGACTGAGCGGTTGTTGGTCAGGCGCCCCACGCCGCCAAGGCGGGTGCCGTCGGTCGCGGTGTTGGCATAGGAATACTCCAGTGCCGTATTGATGCGCCCGTACAGGGTCACGGCTGACTGCGCGCAGGCCTCGCCGCCACAGGCTGCGGCCATGGCCGCCATGAGCAGATGGCTGCGCTTTCTGATGGGTTGCATTGTCTCCCCTTGGTTTGTCGTGGTTGTTCTGGGCGGGCCGTCTGCTCCGCTCTTTTGCAATCGTTTGCAGTCAGATCCGAGAGAATCAGCCCTTGGGATATGGCATCGCCAGCAGCAGCAGCGCCGGCCGGTTACCCGGGTTCGACACCTGCCGCGCCTCACCCGGCGCCAGGCGCACGGAATCGAACTGGCCCAGCGTCACGACCTCGTCGGGCGTGGCGATGCAGACTTCGCCTTCCAGCACGACGTAGTGCTTTTCCACCGGCGAGGCATCCATCGACGTATGGCCGCCCGGCAGCAGCACCGAGACCCCCATCCACAAGGCTTCGGACGGTCCCGCTTCATGCCCTTGCAGGCGCAGGCAATGCATGCCTTCGTGGTTGGCCGGGAAGTAGGCCGGCGCCTGTGCGAACCGGGTCGTGTTCATGGCTTCAGCACCACGCGTTCGGTCGCGCCCTGCAGGACCGCCCGGTAGGCCTCCTTGGCGTTGGAGAGCGCATAGGTGTAGTCGGAAAGAACCGGGAACGGCCGCAGCGCACCCGAGGCAAACATCGGTGCGAGCTGGTCAAGGATGCCCGCGCAGGCGTTGCTGTCCAGCGCGAGGGTGTCGACGCCCACATAGGTGTGCTGGCCGCGATAGAAGGCGAAAATGTCGAACGGCACCGGCTTCTCGATGGTCGAGATGAAGATCTGCGCCGCGCCGATCGCCATGGCCTGGTTGGCCTGTTCGAAGTAGGGGCTTCCCACGGTGTTGTAGACGATATCCGCACCGTGTCCGTCGGTCTCTTCGCGCACCACCGCGGCAATGGATTCGCTGCTGGCATCGATCATGCGCACGTCGCCGGTGGCATGGCCGCGATAGGCCTCCGCGGTGCGCTCCACGGCAAAGACGCGGGCGCCGAGCGCGGTGGCGATCTGGATCGTTGCCTGCCCCACCTTGCCATTGCCGCCACACACCAGCACGGTGCTGCCAGCCTGCGGCATGCCCGCGCGGCGCAGCCCTTCATAGGCGGTGATGAACGGCACACCCACGGCGCCGGCTTCCAGCAGCGACACCGACGCCGGCTTGGCGCGCACCGCGCTGGCCTGGATGCGCAGGTACTTGCCATGCGTGCCGTCGCGGCGGATGCCGAGCTCGCCGCCGCTGCCCCAGACCTGCTGGCCCAGCAGCTCGGAGGGACCGTCGACCACCAGGCCTGCATAGTCGCGGCCTGGCGTGCGCGGCCAGACCGCATGCGGCATCAGGCCGAGCGTTGCCTTCACGTCGCTCGGGTTCACGCCGGCGCTGGCCACCTCGATGATGACCTGACCCGGCGCCGCTTCCGGGCGCTGCACGCCGAGCAGCTCCAGTTGCAGGACATCGATATTGGTGGCTTTCTCGCTGACTCGAATGGTGTTCATGGTGGTTTCTTCCTCAAATGTTTCGTTCGGTATGGCCGGGATCAGGCCTCGCGCAGGCCAAGCGTGCGCCGAGCCTCGGCCGACGAGGCAATCTCGCCGCCGAGCGACCTGACGATGTCGCGCGCCTTGGCGACCAGCGCTGCGTTGCTTGGCGCCAGCACGCCCTTCTCCAGATAGATGTTGTCTTCCATGCCGACACGCACGTGTCCGCCTGCGAGCCATGCCTGGGCGACGATCGGGAACTCCGCGCGGCCGATGCCGAATGCCGACCAGTGGGCGCCGGCGGGCAGCATGTTGCGCGCGTAGAAGATGGTTTCCGGCGTGGGCGCAAAGCCGTACTTCACGCCCAGCACCAGGGTCCACAGGCCGGGGCCGTCCAGCACGCCTTCACGGATGAAGTCGAGCGCCATGTTGAGGTCGCCGGAATCGAAGATCTCCAGCTCGGGCATGACGCCGGCCGCGCGGATCACGCCGGCCATCTTGCGTACGTTGGTGGGCGTGTTGATGACCACGTCGCCGCCCGAGTTCATGGTGTTCAGGTCGAGCGAGCAGACGTCCGGGCGCAGCGCCGCGATGTGTTCGACGCGCTTCGCGGGATGCAGCAGCGTGGTGCCCGGCGCCGCCACGCGCGGCTCGTCCTCGCTCGGCACGAAGCGGCCGCCGGGCCCGGTGGTGAGGTTGATAATCAGCGAGCGGTTGCGCTTGCGGATGCGGTCGATGACATCGGCGTAGTAGTCGAGCGACATCGACGGGCGCCCGGTTTCGGGGTCGCGCACGTGGATGTGGGCGGCAGCTGCGCCGGCCTCCGCGGCTTCCAGCGCGGCGTCGGCAATCTGGGCCGGCGTGACCGGCAAGCCGGGGTGCTGCTCCGGGGTGACGATATTGCCGGTCACCGCGCAGGTGATGATGGTCTTGCGTGCGTGCATGAGCGAAGGTCAGTGATGGAAATGCGATTGGGTAGACATGGAGGGCCTGGCCTATCCAAGCTGGCGGCCGCCGTCCACGACGATGGTGGTGCCAGTGGCAAAGCGCAGTGAGGTCGCGCAGGCAGCGATGGCATCGGCCACGTCCTGTGCCTGGCCGACGCGCTTGAGCGGCGTCGACTTGGCGGCGCGCTCGTTGAAACCGCTGTCGCGTCCCGGCACGAAGGCGGTATCGACCACGCCAGGTGAAACATTCAGCACGCGGACATGCGGCGCCAGCGCGCGTCCGAGCGACATCGCCATGACATCGAGCCCGGCCTTGGCAGCGCAGTACGCAACATTGCTGCCCTGCCCCGTACGGCCGGCGATGGACCCGACATTGACCACCAGCCCGTCGCCATTGGCGCGCAGGTGCGGCGCGAACGCACGGATCGCGGCAAACTGCCCGCGCCAGTTGACGGCAAACAGTTCATCGATCAGCGCATCGTCCAGGGCGTCGAGGTCGGCGTGCGGGATCGCCCGCGTAAAGCCGGCGGTGTTCACCAGGATATCGACGCGGCCGTAGTGATGGCTGACCTCGTCGGCCAGCGCGCGCAGCGAGGCGCTGTCGGCAATCTCGGCCACGGCGGCAAGATGGTTGCCGGCAGGCAAGGCCGCCGTGGCACTGGCCGCCTTGTCGGCGTCGCGCCCGGTCAGCACGACGCTTGCGCCAAGCCGCGCCAGCGTTTCACCGGCGGCAAAGCCGATGGCGCCGGTGCCGCCGAGGATCACGGCCACCTTGCCGGAAAGAGAAGTAGCACTCATGGTTTCAATGTGGGAATGGGTCAGGGGAAGCCGATTCGGCCTTCAGTCGATCGGCGGCTTCGGGAAGGTCTGCTCGCCGGGCTCGAGCGTGAAATCGAACGCCAGCGTGTAGAACGGCGCCGGCACATCGCCCCACGGGCTGCGGCCTTGGTGGTGCAGCCGGAGATCGCCAACCAGTTGCCGATGCACGCCGAACGTGACATCGGATTCCAGCTTGTCCGGCGTGTCGGCAAACACCTGGGTGACGAGCGTCCGATAGCCTGGCGCCGCGACGATGAAATGGATATGCGCCGGCCGGTACGGATGGCGCTGCTGCTCGGCCAGTAATGTGCCTACCGGGCCGTGGGTCGGCACCGGATAGCCGGCAGGCCGTACCGTGCGAAAGTGATAGCCACCGCTTTCATCGGTATGGAAGCAGCCGCGCAGGTTGCGGTCGGGCTGGGTCGGGTCCTGGTTGTCATACAGCCCCACCGGCGACGCCTGCCAGATCTCGACCAGCGCGCCTGGCAGCGGCGTGCCATCGGTTGCGCGCACGGTGCCGCTGACCAGCAGCGGCAAGCCCGGCGCGTCGTCCTGCACCACGCAGTCACCGCAGTCATAACGCGGCGCGTTGGCGCGATAGAACGGGCCGAGCAGCGCGCCGGGCGTGCGCCCGTCCCTGGTGCTGTTGTTCATGACGGTCACCAGCGTCGACAGCCCCAGCACGTCGGCAGCCAGGACAACCTCGTTGTGTTTGGCATTGGTCGCATGGCCGAGACGGGCGATATACCCCAGGGCCAGCTCGAATTCCTCGTCGGACAGCCGCACCTCGGACAGGAACCCGTGGAGGTGCCGCACCAGCGAATCCATGACGAAGCGCAGGCGGGGATTGGTGGTATTGGCCATGGCCGCCTGGACCACGCCTGTCACCGAGTGTTCGTCCTCGATCAGCGCCAGACGCTCGCCTTGTGGCGCCTGTCGCTCGCTGGAAGTTTCCATGTTTTGTCTCCTTTGCAAACGTTTGCATTATCGGCGGTTCCAACGGATGGTCAAGGCCGAAGTTGGTCACCGCCACGACTTGCAACGGCTGCCGTTCGACCGAAATCACAATCAAAACAAGGCAGTACGGAGGATTTTCAGGAGAAACCCTAGGTGCAAGCAGAGGCACCGAATGTGGCGCATAGGCCCGTCCGAGACCCTGCCGATGTGGTTCCCCAACCCATTCGCGCATGAATTTTGTACCCGTCTGTATCAGGCTGCCGCAGCGATACGTGTTCCGACAGAGACCCCCTCACGCGCTACGGGCCAGATACATCGATCGCCTTAAATGCATTCCGTGGCCCGGCGGCGAACATCAATGAAGCCAGTCCCTGCCGCGCAATACCGAACCCAAACCCTTGAGGAAATCGATCATGACTACCCACATCGCCAAGCGCTTTGTCTTCGCCATCGCCCTGGTTGCCGCCGCTGCCGGTGCGCAGGCCGCCGCACTGTCCCAGGCGGGCGCGCGAGACCCGTTCACCGACGGTGCGCGCTCCGTGCAAGAGGCACGCAGCCCGTACAACGACGGCGCGCGTGCCATCGACCCGTTCACGGACGGTGCGCGCAACGTGGATCCGTACTACGACGGCGCGCGCACCCTGTCCGGCCTGGACCGCACCGGCGTTTCGGCGGACCCGGCGCGCAGTGTCGACCCCTATCTTGACGGCGCCTACGCCTGAACCCCGACTTTCTGAATGACCAAGGAACGCATCATGACCCGTATCGAAAAAGTGCTGTACACCGGCAAAGTCCATATCACCGCAGGCGGACGCGACGGCGAAGCCCGCAGCGATGACGGCCGGCTGAACCTTCAACTGTCCTCGCCGGGCACCAAAGGCGCGGGCACGAACCCGGAGCAATTGCTCGCCGCGGGATGGTCGGCGTGCTTTATCGGCGCGATCGGGCTGGCCGCCGGCAAGATGAAAGTGAAGCTGCCGGCTGAGCTTTCGGTCGACGCCGAGGTTGACCTGGGCACGGCTGGCGAGGCCTATTTGCTGCAGGCCCGGCTCAATGTCCACATCCCCGGCATCGAACCTGAAGTGGCCCAGGCATTGGTAGATACCGCGCACCGGACCTGCCCGTACTCGAAGGCCCTGCACGGCAGCATCCACGTCGAGACCAAGCTGGTCTGACGTACACCGTGACCTGCCCGAGGCAATCGGGCAGGTCATCTTCCAGAACCAAAGCGGACCCTCTGTCCGGCGCCGTCGCGTTCCATGTGACGTTCTAACGCTTGCGCGCGAAGAGACTCGGTGGCTGGCCGACGTGCCGGCTGAACGCGGTACTGAAGGTACTTGCCGAGCCGTAGCCGACCCGTTCAGCAACCTCGGCGATCCCGAGGTCATGGCGACGGAGCAGGTCCTTCGCCACGGCCATGCGCCAGGCGATCAGGTATTCCATCGGTGGCATTCCCACGGCGCGCGTGAAGCGCTCAAAAAAGGTCGAGCGCGACAGCGCGGCCCTCTTTGCGAGTTGAGCCACCGTCCACGCGCGCGCGGGATCGGCGTGCATCTGCCGCATCGCTGACGCGAGGCGCGCATCGGCCAGGCCGCGCAGCAAGCCGGGGGGTGCGTCCTCCCCCGACGTTGAGCGCGGCGCTTCGATCAGCAGCACCTCCACCAGGCGCGTGAGCACGAGCTCGCGGCCCGACCTCCGTTCACCCGATTCCTCGCCGACGAGCCGAACGATGGCCGAAAGCCGCTCGGCGCCGCGCACATGCACCAGCGCCGGCAACAGCGACACCAGTAACGCGGCATTGGACGAGTCGAAGACAAAGTAGCCGCCGAGCAGACGCACATCGGGACTTTGCTTCACTCTCACAACCGGCAGCGGTGACGACCGAGGCCGATGTGGCCGAAGCGGTTTGGCGTGCCGCCAACGATAGGTCCGGGCTGGTTCGGATTCCGGCAGGTGCCGATGCGGTAGCGCTGGCTCATTCAGGATAAGCGGCGAAGGGCATCCGGCGCTTCGACGGTTCGCCGCACGAGGGATCGGAGCCCAATCGCGGCCTCGCGCAATCGAATGGCCCGGAGGCTGGCACACCCCGACACGCCCGAGGCATAATCGTGAAACTGGTTTCACCGAGACCCGAATCCTATGCCGCGCCCTGTTACCCGACCTGTGTCCGACCAGAAACCCGCAGAGAAACTCACCATCCAGGACGTTGCCGACTATGCGGGCGTCTCCAAGGCAACCGTATCACGCTACCTGAACCGGGGCGGCGAGCAGTTGTCCGCGGACGTGGAGGCGCGCGTGGCCGCGGCCATCCGCGCGCTCGGCTACAGCCCCAGCCCGATGGCGCAGGGGCTCAAGCGCGGCAAGTCGCGCCTGATCGGGCTGGTGGTCGCGGATGTCTCCAATTCGTTCTCGGTGGCCGTGCTGCGCGGCGTCGAGAAGGCCTGCCGCGACGCCGGCTATATGGTGATGCTGTTCAACCTCGGCAATGACGAGCAACTTGAGCGTGAAGCCATTCGCTCGCTGTCGGCCTACCGGGTCGAGGGCTTTATCCTGCACACGCTGGGCCACGATGCCGGCGCCCTGGCCGATGCGGCGCAGCTGGGCAAGCCAGTGGTACTGGTCGACCGCAAGGTCGGTGATGCCGAAGTCGACCTGGTGGCCCTGGACAACCTGACCGCCGTCCAGGAAGCCGCCGGCCACCTGGTCGAAGCCGGCTATCGGCACCTGCTCTTCATCAGCGAGCCGATCAAGGCCATCAGCTCGCGCAACGAGCGGGCGCGCGCGTTCCAGGCCTTTGTCGCCGAACACGCGGACACGGTTGGCGGGACCGTTTTTGAAGCCCGGAGGGGCGACGACGATGCCCTGGATGAAGCACTCCGCGCGCTGCGCCGTGGCGCCGGACAGGCACCCGTAGCCGTGCTGGCGGCCAACGCGGTGATCTCGCTGCGCGTGGCCGCATCAGCCGCCAGACTGGGGTGGCAACTTGGCGCCGACCTGGGCCTGATTGGCTTCGATGATCCGGAATGGGCCGCATTGGTCGGTCCTGGCCTCAGCGCCATTTCCCAGCCCACCGATGATATCGGGCGCGTCGCCACCAACTGCCTGATCGAGCGCCTGCAAGGCGCGCAACTGCCGCCGCGCCGGGTGCTGTTGCCTGGCACCCTGGTCACGCGCGGATCCACCCGCCGCGCCTGATTGCAGAGCCCTTCCCCGCCGGCGTCCGCCGTGCCCGCCTGATCCACGCCTGCACCCGCTTCACACGTCCAGCGGGTGCCTGACGTGCCTGTTTCCGCATCCGCCAAACGCAGTTTTTGCGCATAAGGGTTTCCACTGCTGGACCTCTGAAACCGGTTTCCTATAATCCTGAAACCGGTTTCACGACGGTGCTTGCCAAACGCTGCGACGCCAGCGACACATTCCATAACGTGCAGGAGACATTGATGAACGTCCAACGCTTGTTGCGCCGCGTAGCCGCGCCCGTGCTGACTCTGCTGGTCCTGACCAGCGCCGCTTTCACCGCCCAGGCGCAGACCGTCGCCGAGATCGTCAAGAAGGGCAAGGTCACCATCGGCGTGGTGACCGGCGCCCCGCCCTTCGGCACCACGGACGCCACCGGCAAACCCGCCGGCTATGACGTCGACGTGGCCAACCTGCTCGGCAAGTACCTGGGCGTTCCGGTCGATATCGTCCCGCTCACCTCGCCCAGCCGGATTCCGGCGCTGGAGGCCGGCAAGGTCGATTTCCTGGTCGCCACGCTGGCGCCGACGCCCGAGCGCGCGCGGGCCATCATGTTCAGCGCGCCCTACAGCGCGTTCGAGCTGACCATCTTTGCTCCCGTCGCTGCCAAGTACGCCAAGCTGACGGAACTCGGGAAGAAGAAGGTAGGCGTGACGCGCGGCACCACGCAGGACAGCGCGCTGACCCGGCTGGCCGTGCCCGGCATGAACATCGTCCGCTTTGAGGACGATGCCACCTGCGCGCAGGCCCTGATTAGCAACCAGGTCGAGGCCATTGCCCTGCCCAACACCACCGGCAACGAGATCATGAAGGCGCGCGGCGCCGGCAAGTTCGACGCCAAGTTCGCGTTCTCGGTGCAACCGAATTCAATGGCCGTGCGCCGCGATGCCTTCGAGCTGCGCCAGTGGCTCAACACCACCATCTCCTACGTCAAGCTCAATGGCGAACTCGATGCCATTGCGCAGAAGTGGACCGGCAAGGCGCTGCCCACGCTGCAAGCGTTCTGAACCAGGCAGCCTGAGGTTGCGCGCCGGCGCGAGCCGGCGCGCCAGGAGACCCGCATGAACTACCAGTTTGAATGGACCCCGGTGCTGTCGCAGCTGGACCGCTTCGCGGAAGGCGCGGCGATGACGCTGGCGCTCAGCTTCGGCTCGATCCTGCTTGGCACCGTGGTCGGCACCGCCGGCGCCATTTCCGCCGCGTTTGGCGGCCCCTGGCTGCAGCGCGCCACCAGGGCCTACGTCGAAGCCATCCGCAACACGCCCTTCCTGATCCAGCTCTTCATCATCTTCTTCGGCTTGCCGACCGTTGGCCTGCAGATCGATGCCGTCACCGCCGCGGTGATTGCGATGACCGTCAACCTCGGCGCCTACTCGACGGAAATCATCCGGGCCGGCCTGCAGGCGGTGCACCGTTCGCAGCTTGAAGCCGCCGCCGCGCTGGGCATGACACGCTGGCAGCTGATCCGCCACGTCGCCCTGGTGCCGGCCTTCGAGAAGGTCTATCCGGCCCTGACCAGCCAGTTCACGCTGATGATGCTGACGTCGAGCGTGGTGTCGACGATCTCGGTGGAAGAGCTGACGGCGGTCGCCAGCCAGGTCGATTCGCAGACCTTCCGCACCTTCGAGAGCTACATCCTGGTCATGTTCATCTATATCGGGCTGGCACTGCTGCTGCGCGCCATGTTCGGCCTGATCGGCAACCTGGTGTTCAAGCGGCGCCGCGTGGTGGCGCGTGCACGAAAGCTGGCCCGCACGGCCCGCGTCGTTCCGCTGGCGCAAACGGAACTGACGGCAGCGGTTGCAGGGAGCGCGAAATGATCACCGAGTTCTCCTGGAATCATCTTGAAATCCTGCTGCTGGCGGCACGCTGGACGCTGTGGGTGACCTTGCTCGCCTTCGTCGGCGGCACGCTCGCCGGTTTCCTGGTGGCGCTGGCGCGTACCTCCAGAAGCCCGCTGCTGCGCCTCGCCAGCACGGCCTATATCCAGGTCGTGCAAGGGACGCCGGTGCTGATCGTGCTGTTCCTGAGCTACTACGGACTCTCCGTGCTCGGGCTCAAGCTGTCGCCGATGGTGGCGGCCATGCTGGCGATGTCGATCTACGCCAGCGCCTACCTTGGCGAGATCTGGCGCGGCTGCATCGAGGCCGTGCCACAAGGACAGTGGGAAGCCAGCGAAGCGCTCGCCCTCACCCGCTGGCAGCAGCTGCGCTACGTGGTGCTGCCACAGGCCGTGCGGCTGGCCTTGCCGCCTACGGTGGGGTTCTCGGTCCAGTTGGTCAAGAACACCTCGATCACTTCCATCATCGGCGTCATCGAACTGACCCGCGCCGGCCAGCTGATCAACAACGCGACCTTCCAGCCCTTCGCGGTCTTCGTCGTCGTCGCACTTATCTACTTCGCGCTCTGCTTCCCGCTGTCGGCGGCGGCCCGGCGCATGGAAAGGAGGCTCCATGTCAATCGTTGAAGCACAAGGCGTGCACAAATCATATGGCGCAGTCGAAGTCCTGAAGGGCGTTTCGTTTGCGATCGAACCGGGCCAGGTGGTCGCCATCATCGGCCGCAGCGGCTCCGGCAAGAGCACCATGCTGCGTTGCCTGAACGGCCTGGAGACGATCAACGCCGGCAACATCACCGTCGCCGGGCACAAGCTGGATCACGACCGCAAGCGCTTGCTCGACCTGCGCCGCGATGTGGGCATGGTGTTCCAGAGCTACAACCTGTTTCCACACCTGACCGTGGGCGAGAATATCGCGCTGGCGCCGTCCATCGTGAAGAAGATGGCCGCAAGCAAGATCGACGGCATCGTCGACCAGGTGCTGACCCAGGTCGGCCTGCTCGACAAGAAGGACTGCTACCCCGAGCAGCTCTCGGGCGGCCAGCAGCAGCGCGTGGCCATCGCCCGATCGCTGGCGATGGAGCCCAAGGTGATGCTGTTCGACGAAGTCACCTCCGCGCTCGACCCTGAGCTGACGGCGGAAGTGCTTCGGGTTATGGAGAACCTGGCCGCCTCCGGCATGACCATGGTGCTGGTCACGCATGAGATGGAGTTTGCGCGCCGCATGGCGCATACCACCATCTTCATGCACCAGGGCAAGGTCCACGAGGCGGGCCCGTCCAAGGCGCTGTTCGCGCAGCCGCGGACACCGGAACTGCAGCAATTCCTCAGCGCGGGAGCACTGAAATGAGCCAGTGGCAAGCAGATGGCGCTTCGCGCCCGCCGGTGCTGATCTCGCTGACGGCCTATGGCGCCGACCTCGCCCTGCGCGACGGACAGGCCGCGCTGGCGCGGATTGCCGCGGCAGCCGGGGCGGACGGCGTGGAATTCCGCGGCGAACTCCAGCGCGGGCACAAGGATGAAATCATTGAACAGCGCGCGGTCGCCCAGCAGCATGGGCTGAGCATGGTCTGGTCCAGCCCGGAAGGCCTGTGGAATGACGCAGGCAGCCTCGATGCCGCCGCGCTCGACCGTGCCTTCACCACCGCGCTGGCGCTCGGTGCAACCCGGGTCAAGATGTCGCTTGGCGGCTATCGGGAAGGCATGGCGGTGGAAACACTGCTTCCCTGGCTGCGGCACGATGGCATCGAACTCGTCGTGGAAAACGACCAGACCGCCCAGGCCGGCACCGTACCGCCGCTGCGCGATTTCTTCGCGCGTATCACGGCGCTCGGGGAGAGCGTGCCGATGACCTTCGACATGGGCAACTGGCACTGGACCGGCGAAGACCCGCTCGACGCCGCGCAGGTCTTCGGCGCCGGCGTCGGCTACGTGCACTGCAAAGGCGTGCAGCGCACGCCCGCCAAATGGATCGCGGTGCCGCTTGACCAGTCGGCGGCACCATGGCGCGCCGTCTTGCGCCGCCTGCCCACGCACGTTGCGCGTGCGATCGAATTCCCGCTGCAAGGCGAAGACCTGGTGCAGGTCACGCGCAGTCATGTCGAACTGCTGCGTTCGGTGGAGGTCCCCGCATGAGCACCGATCTTGACGTGGTCACGCTGGGCGAGGCGATGCTGATGCTGGTCGCCGGCGAAGCCGGGCCGCTCGAAGGCGCCCAGACCTTCCACAAGCGCACCGCCGGTGCCGAGACCAATGTGGCCATCGGCCTGTCGCGCCTGGGCCTGAAGGTCGGATGGGCCAGCCGGCTGGGCGATGACTCGATGGCGCGCTACCTGCTCGGTGAAATGCAGCGCGAAGGCGTGGATTGCAGCCAGGTGGTGTGCGAGCCCGGTGAGCGCACCGGCTTCCAGTTCAAGGGCCGGGTCGACGACGGCAGCGATCCGCCCGTCGAATACCACCGCCGCGGCTCGGCGGCGAGCCGCATGAACCCGGAGCACCTGGACGGCAGGTGGCTGCGGCGCTCGCGGCATCTGCACGTCACCGGCGTGTTCCCCGCGCTGGCCGCAGGCACGCAGGCTGCCACACGCCAGGCCATCGCCACCATGCAGGCCGCCGGCCGCACGATCTCATTCGATCCCAACCTGCGGCCCACGCTGTGGGCCTCGCCCGAGTTGATGCGGGAGACGCTGAACGACCTCGCGCAGCAGTGCGACTGGGTGCTGCCCGGCATCGAAGAAGGCCGCTTTCTCACCGGCCAGGCCGAGCCGGAACGCATTGCCGCCTTCTACCGTGCCCGCGGCGCCAGGCTGGTGGTGGTGAAGCTTGGTGCCGACGGCGCCTGGTTCGATGGCGAGGCCGGCACCGGCCATGTCGAGGCATTCAGCGTCGAGCGTGTCGTCGACACCGTTGGCGCCGGCGATGGCTTTGCCGTGGGCGTGATCAGCGCACTGCTGGAAGGCCGGTCAGTAAGCGACGCCGTCCGGCGCGGCGCCTGGATCGGCGCCCGCGCGGTGCAGGTGCGGGGCGATACCGAAGGCCTGCCGACCCATGCCCAGCTGGCGGCCGCCAGTTTGTGAAGCCACTGCAAGGATTACCCATGCGCAAGAATGTACTGGTGTTCCGCCCGATTCCTGACGACCTGCTCGCCAGGATCGAGTCGGAGCATGACGTGATCGTGGCCGACCCGCGCCAGCCGGCACAACGGCCGGCCTTCCGCGCCGCGCTGGCCAACGCCCATGGCCTGATCGGCTCCAGCGTGAAGCTCGGCGCCGCGGAACTGGCCGACGCCAGCCGGCTGGAGGTGATCTCGAGTATTTCGGTCGGCGTCGACAACTACGACCTTCCCTGCCTGCACCGGCGCGGCATCACCCTGTGCCACACGCCCGGCGTACTCACCGAGACCACCGCCGACACTGTCTTCGCGCTCATCATGGCTACGAGCCGCCGCCTGGTCGAGCTGGCGGCCCACGTAAGCGAAGGCCGCTGGACCGCCAATATCGGCGAAAGCCTGTTCGGCTGGGACGTACACGGCAAGACCCTGGCGATCCTGGGCTTCGGACGCATCGGCCAGGCCGTGGCGCGCCGCGCGGCGCTCGGCTTCGGCATGGAGGTGCTCTACGTCAACGAGACTGCCGGGGAACCGCCCGACCTGGTGGGACGCGCGACCCGGACGGAACTCGACAATGCCTTGCGCAGAGCCGACATCGTCGCCGTCACGCTGCCCCTGACTGACAGCACGCGCGGCCTGATGGGCCGGCGCGAGTTCGCGCTGATGAAGCCGGGCGCCATCTTCGTCAACGGCGCCCGCGGCCAGATCGTGCAGGAAGACGCGCTGCTCGCGGCGCTCGACAGCGCCCACCTGCGCGCGGCCGGGCTGGACGTCTTCGCCACCGAGCCCCTGCCTCAGGATTCACCGCTGCGCAGCCATCCCAAGGTGACAGCCCTGCCCCATATCGGCTCGGCCACGCATGAGACCCGGCGCGCCATGGCCGAACTCGCCACGCGCAACCTGCTGGACGCGCTCGCCGGGCGGCAACCCGCCGCGCACTTCGACCTGGCGGCCTTTGCCGTCCAGGCAGCCGCCTGATTTTCCCCGCAAGGACAACCCGCAATGCCCGGTTCCATTCCCACGCTGTGCGGCTCGATAATGGGCGAGCCTTTCACCTTCAATGTGCGCATCCACAATGCCGCCTACCGGGCGCTCGGGATCGACTACACCTTTGTGTGCTTCGGGGTGCAGGACGTGCCCGGCGCCGTGCAATCGATCCGCGCGCTCGGCGTGCGCGGCATGAATGTCTCGATGCCGCACAAGCAGGCCGTGATCGCGCATCTCGACCATCTCGACGAGACCGCCCGCGCCATCGGCGCGGTCAACACCATCAACAATATCGATGGCGTGCTGACCGGCTACAACACCGATTGCATCGGCGCCGTCCGGGCGTTCCAGGAGGTGACGGAAGTGGCCGGCAAGCGCATTGCGCTGCTGGGCGCGGGCGGCGCGGCGCGGGCGATGGCCTATGGCTTGCGCGAGGCCGGCGCCAGCGTGACCGTGTTCAACCGCACCGCGGCGCGCGGCGAGGAACTGGCCGCCTCACTTGGCCTGCGCTTTGGCGGCGCGTTGACGGACTTCCGCGCGGCGGATTTCGACATGCTCGCCAACGCGACCGCCGCCGGCTTTCGCGCCCCCGATGTCAACCCCGTCGCCGGACAGCTCGCCGCACACCTGATCGTCATGGACGCTGCGTTCATTCCGGTCAGGAGCAAGCTGATCCGGGATGCCGCCGCGCTTGGCTGCCGCACCATCGACGGCACGCGCATGATGCTGCACCAGGCGTGCGCCCAGGTCGAGTTCTACACCGGCTGCGCACGCGCGCCGATCGATGCGATGGAGACTGCGCTACTTGAGGAGATTGCCCGCCTGTCTTGAGCCCCCCTGCCGCCCTTGGCGCTTCTGGATCGATGCGGACGCGCTGCCTCACTTGCGGAGGTTGGTCTTGGCCACCAGTGCCTTCATCACCGCGTTGTCTGCCGCGATCATCGCCTTGAAGGTCGCCGCGTCGGCATAGGCAATGCCCAGGTTCTGCCGGCGCAGCGCCGCCACGAAGACCGGATCCGCCACCGCCTTGCGGCTGGCGGCCGCAAGGGTTTCGAGCACTTCAGGTGGCGTGCCTTTGGGCGCGGCCAGCCCGCGCCATGTGCCGATCGAGAGGTCGATACCGCGCTCACGCAGCGTCGGAACGCTCTCGAAACCCCTGACACGCTGCTCCGCCATCACCGCGAGCGTCTTCACCTTGCCTGCGGCCACATAGGCCGATACCTCGGCGGGACTGACGGCCACCGCGTCGATATGCCCGCCCATCAACGCCACCAGGGCCGGCGCCGCACCGGAGAACGGCACATGATTGAACCTGACGTGCGCCTTGTCCTCCAGCGCCGTCGCCGCCAGGTGCCAGATCGAGCCGGGGCCGGAATTCCCGACCTGCACCTCCCCCGGGTGCGCCTTGGCGAATTCAAGGAACGCCTCGATGGTGTTCCAGCGCGCGTCGGCCTTGACCGTAATCGCGGACGGATCGGCATTCAGGCGCGCGATCGGCACCAGCTCGGCGGCGTCGAGGGTGGTCGGCCCGAGATGCGGGACGATCACGGCTTCGGCGATGATGATGCCGAGCTTGTAGCCATCTGGCTTGGCGCGGGCCACATCCGTCATGCCGATTGCGCCGCTGGCACCTGGCTTGTTCACCACGGTCAGCGGCTGCGGCAGATACTTTCGCATGGCTTCGCTGAAGGCCCGCGCAACCGTGTCAGTACCACCGCCCGCCGCGCTCGGCACCACGAGTTCGACAGGATGATCCGGGTAGGGCGCCGCGGGCGCCTGGCCGACGGCAGCCAGTGAGGCCAGCAGGGCGGCCATGTGAAACAGCTTGCGAGGCAATCGCATCTGTGGCTCTCGATTCAGGGTGGTCGGCAAAGTTGCTTCCATGGGGAAGCCTCGGATACACAACGTGAAAGACCATCGGTGTCAGCAGCCGGCCGGCAGGGCGAACCGTCCCTTGACTTGCCCTGCTTATAGTCCGTGCGGCACAAGGACTTTGTGCAGCCATTCCTGCTCGCGCAGTCCAGTACCGATCTCGGCCTTGATAGCTTTCTCCTTCATAGCAGTAGCCCTTACTGCATCGAGGATTGCACCTGCCTCCGCGGCGGGGAACGACACCACGCCGTCTTCATCGCCGACCACGACATCGCCCGGTGAAATCACCTGGCCGCCCACGGATACCGGCACGTTCATCGCACCTGGCCCAAGCTTGTAGGGGCCACGGTGACTGACCCCGCGAGCATAGCAGGGGAAATCCGCTTCATGGAACGCCGCGGTATCGCGGATGGCGCCATCGAGCACAAAGCCAGCGCAGCCTCTCTGCTGCGCATACAGCATGATGAGTTCGCCCACCAGTGCATTGGTGCAATCGCCACCGCCATCGACCACCAGTACGTGCCCCGGCTGAAGCTCCATCAATGCTTTGTAAATGAGAAGGTTGTCGCCAGGCCTGGCCTTGACGGTAAATGCCGTCCCGACAAGCTTCTTGCCGCGGTGGAAGCGGATCAATCCGGTCACCCCCGACAACCGTTGCAAGTTGTCACTGATATGCGGGGTAACCACGTCCTGGAGTGCTGCCACAACTCGCGCCGGTGCCAGTTGAGGAGCGGGATTGATAACGAATGCTGAGGCAGCCAAGGTCAGACTCCATTGCCTTAGGGTTTCGCCTGCTCACGAGAACTTCGCCAGCGGCACATAGGCTTGCACTCTCACCCGCTTGGAGTGTTCTGTAAATTCCGATGAATAGAACGTTTCATTCTGCCAAACCTATTGATTGCGGAATGCTTGACTACCGAGGCATTCCCCGAACCCTTCCAGCCGAGATTGCGGCGATCGCGGCCTCAACCATCGGATTCTCCCGGCTGGTCGACCAGGCCATCGCAGTCGTCACCACCTTGACAGCCTCTTTCAGCGGCTTGACCACGACATTCTCCGGCGCGGCTTTCTTCAGTGAGGCAGGCACCAGCGCAATCCCCTGCCCACATCCTACAAAGGCAATCTGGGACGAGACGCTTCTCACTTCGTGCAGGACACGGGGCGAGAAGCCGGCCTCCCTGCAGGTCATGATGAGGCTGTCATAGTAGACCGGGCTCACGTGCCTGGAGAAGATGACGAATGCCTCATCCGCCAGCGAAGCCAGGCGAATGCGGGGCATCTCGGCCAAGCGGTGCGTCCTCGGCAGGGCAACGGCGAGACGGTCTTCCTTGAGCGGCACGGCTTGGATGGATGCGCCCAGATGCCCTTCGAGCCGGGCAAACGCCAGGTCCACGTCGCCCCTCTCGAGGGCCGGCACGGCCTCCACGCTGTCAATTTCCTTGACGGAGATGGTTAGCTGCGGATGCTGTGCCTTGAGATACTCGATCAGTCCCGGCAACGTATCGACCATGGCCGACGAGATGGCGCCGATGGTCAGCATGCCGCTCTGCCCCTGAACCGCCTCTCTCACCGCCAGTTCGAGCCGCTCCAGTTGCTCGGCGAACTTCTGCACTGCCGGCAGTATCGCGGCACCGACGGGTGTCAGCTTTGCGCCTCGGCGCGACCGCTCAAACAGCTTGACCTTCAGCACACTCTCCAGCGTCTGGATCTGCTCCGTCAGCGGCGGCTGGGACATGCCCAGCCGCTTTGCGGCACGCCCGAAGTGCTCTTCTTCCGCAACCGCCAGGAAGAGCCACAGATGTCGAACCAGTCTGAAGTTGATCATTTCTCTCTGATACGTTGAGCGTATGGAAAGGTTCCAATCTTCGGAATTTACAGATTCAACTGTAGCGCCCAAAGTGAAAGCCTTGCAACCTGAGTCGACCCCAGCATGACAGCCGCCTTGCTTGACCGCCTTGCTTCCCTGGACACGAACACCGTTTCCGATGCGCTCGATTTTCTTGACCTGCCCGGCGCCACCTACGGAATCCGGCCGCTCTGGGACTGCCCGAAGATCGTCGGCCGAGCCAGCACCATCCAGCTCGGACCGAAAGCCGATGCGGAGCCGACAGTACATCTGATTTCCCCCGTCATCGCCGAAGTCCGGAGCGACGACCGCATCCTGGTGATTGCCGGCGGTATCGAGGGCGTGTCCTGCTGGGGCGACATCCTCGCCAACGCGGCGACCGCGAAGAAGATCCGCGGCTCCGTGATCGACGGCGTCAGCCGCGACATCGAGGGCAGCGAATCCATCGGCTACCCGGTCTTCGGCCGCGGCGTGACCATGATCAGCGCGCGCAATCGCGTGGTGCAGGTGGGATCCGGCGGACCAGTGGTCTTTGGCGGCGTCGTCGTGAACCAGGACGACTACGTGATTGCAGACCGCTGCGGCACGGTATTCGTGCCCGCAGCGCGTATCGAGGAAGTGCTGGACCTGGGCGAGCGCATCGCCCGCCGCCAGGACGGCATGGTCCAGGCTGTACGTGCCGGCCGCTCGGTGGCCGAAGTCATGCACGACAAGGAATTCGAAGCCATCAACGCAAAGGAAGCAAAATGAGCGCGCTGGACAAGGAACTGGTTGCCCTGTTCGAGGGCCTGGATACGCCGGGCGTCTCTGACGCCATGGACAAGCTCGGGCTGCCGGGCCAGTGCCTGGGCATTGCGCCGCTGGACAACTACCGCAAGACCGTGGTCGGGCCAGCCTACACGGTCAGGTATGTGTCGGCAAGCACGCCGCCGGGCACGGTCGGGGACTTCATTGACGATGTGGCCGCCGGCGACGTGGTGGTCATCGACAACGACAGCCGCACCGACTGCACGGTCTGGGGCGACATCATGACGCAATACGCCGGCGCCCGCGGCATTGCCGGCACCGTGATCGACGGCGTTTGCCGCGACGTCTCCAGGGCATTGGGCGACAGCTATCCCCTCTTCACGCGCGGGCGCTTCATGCGCACCGGCAAGGACCGGGTCCAGGTCGAAGCCGTCAACACCCCGGTCTCGATCGGCACCGCCCGCGTTTGTCCGCGCGACATCGTGGTGGCCGATGCCAACGGCGTCGTGGTGGTGCCGCGCGAACGCGCGCGTAAAGTCGCCGAACTGGCACGGAAGATCGAGGCGGTCGAGTCAACGATCCGCGAGCACATCGCCGGCGGCAAGACGCTGGGCGAAGCGCGTGAGGCCCTTGGTTATCACACCCTGCAGAGGAAAGCGTGATGCAGCCCGACCTTGCACGACTGAACGTCAACCTGGCCAGCGCGCAGGCTTCGGCGACTTACAAGATCATGGATCGCGTGGCGGCGCGGCGAGCCGCCGGCGCGCGGATCATTTCGCTGAGCGCCGGCGAACCCGATTTCGACACCCCGGCACATGTCTGTGACGCCGCGATCGAAGCGATCCGTGCGGGCCATACGCGCTACACGCAAGTGGCAGGCATGCGCCCGCTGCGCGAGGCGATTGCCGCCAAGTTCCAGGGCGAGAATGGCCTTGACGTGGGCTGGCAGGACACCATCGTCTGCACCGGCGGCAAGCAGGTGATCTACAACGCCTTGTCGGCGACGCTGAATGCCGGGGACGAAGTGATCGTGCCAGCGCCTTACTGGGTCAGCTACCCGGAGATGGTCCAGCTGTCCGGGGCAGTTCCCGTCATCGTGTCGTGTGGCGCGGATGTCGGCTTCAAGCTGACGCCCGACGCGCTGGCCCGCGCCATCACCCCCCGGACGCGCTGGCTCATCCTGAATTCGCCATCGAATCCTACCGGCGCTGTCTACACGCGGGATGAACTGGCGGCGCTGGCAGAGGTCCTGCTGGACCACCCGCATGTGCTGGTGCTGTCGGACGATATCTACGAGCACCTGACCTTCGACAGTGCCGGCTTCCATACCGTCGCGGCGGTGGCACCGCGCCTTGCCTCGCGCACGCTGACCATGAACGGCGTGTCCAAGGCCTACGCCATGACTGGCTGGCGCATCGGCTTCGGCACCGGACCGCGCTGGCTGCTGGAAGCGATGGAGAAGGTCCAGGGCCAGCAGACCTCCGGCGCCTCCTCGATCTCCCAGCATGCCGCACTGGCCGCGCTGAACGGGCCGAAGGACTTCATCCGGGAGTCACGTGCCGTGTTCAAGGAACGCCGCAACCTGATGGTCAGCATGCTCAACGAGACCCCGGGGCTGGCATGCCCGGTGCCTGCGGGCGCGTTCTACGCATTCGCATCGTGCGAAGGCATCCTGGGTCGACGCACGGCCGCAGGTACCTTGCTTGCCACCGACGAGGATGTCGCCGGAGCGCTGCTGGATGAAGCCAATGTGGCGGTCGTGCATGGCAGCGCGTTCGGGCTGGGCCCGTATATCCGCATTGCCTATGCCCTCGACACCGAGTCGCTGCGCCAGGCGTGTCAGGCAATCCGGCAGTTCTGCCTGTCACTAAAGGACTAGGCAGCCTTTACGCCAACCAGCCAGGCCGGCACGATCGTCACAGCCTGCCCCCTGTTCCCATCTGCCCGCCGAGGTCACCAGCGTGTCATTGCCAACAGCACTCATCAAGCAACGCCTGCCCTTATCCGTGGATGGCGTCAGCATCGACCTGTCCTGCCTGCGTTCGGTGGGCAAAGGTCCTCCCATTGTCTTCCTGCATGGCTTCGGATCGACCAAGGAGGACTATGCGGACGTCGTACTGCATCCCCGGCTCGCGCACCGCGCGATCATCGCATACGACGCGCCCGGCTGCGGGGAAACGGCCTGCGAAGACCTGTCGCGGGTTTCGATTCCCTTCCTTGTCGATATCGCGCTCGCCGTGCTGGACCACTACGGTGTCCAGCGCTTTCAACTGGTCGGGCATTCCATGGGCGGGCTGACGGCCCTCATGCTGGCTCATCGCGTCCCGGACCGGGTCCTCAGTTTCATCGACATTGAAGGCAATGTGGCGCCGGAGGACTGCTTCCTGAGCCGGCAGATCATCTCGCACCGCACGGATGACGCCGAAGCCTTCTTTGCGGACTTCATTGACCGTACCTGGCAGTCCCCCTACTTTTCCAGTCCGCTGTATGCGGCGAGCCTGCGGCACAAGGTTCGCGCTGACGCGGTTCGAGGCATCTTCGAATCCATGGTGGCATTGGCCGATCACGGCGACCTGATGACGAAGTTCCTGGGACTGCCCTGCCCGCGGATGTTCATGTATGGCGAGCAGAACGCTACGCTGTCCTACCTGGAACTGCTGCAGCGCAACGGCGTAGAACTCGCTGAGATTCCGCGATGCGGGCATTTCCCGATGTATTCGAACCCGCCAGTGATGTGGGAACGGATTTCGGAATTTCTCGCCCCGCCATGAAGCCCCGCCGCCGGGGCCGTCAGTGTGATCGCTGCGCTCGCGTGCAGCGAAGCCGACAGCTTGAACTGCTCGGTGCACTTGCCCATGTCAGCCCCCCAACAGTTGTCTCCAACTTCCGGGGGGCGGTTCACTTGCGGGAGGGGGAGCACCCAAACGGTGATTCAAGACCCGCGGCTCCGCAACGGATGTGCGGGCCTGTAAGGCAGCGGCGCTAACGCGCTGACTCCTTCCTTGCCGCACGCGTGCGAGCGGCCTTGCGGGCCGCTTCGGAGCGACCGGCAGCACCCTTGGTGCTCGCAGCCTTCTTCGCCGCAGCCGAGCGATCGGTCGCGGTGCGCTTGCTTGCCGCGCTCTTTGCCTGGGCAGACAGCGCCTTGGGAGAAGCGCCGGCAGTGCTCTCGCGCTTGAGTGCCTTGAGCGCAGCCTGGGAGCGCTTGGCCGTGCTCTCTGAACTCGCACGTCGCGGCGCAGCCTTGGCGGCGGCGGACTTGGTCTCCGCCTTGGTCGCGCCCTTCTTCGGCGGTACGTCGACGCCGGCGCGGCGCGCCTCCGACAAGCCGATCGCTATGGCCTGCTTGGCCGAGCGCACGCCGTGCTTACCTTTTCGCACGGCTTCGATTTCGTCGTGAACGAAATGGCCGGCCTGGGTGGTCGGCGACTTGCCTGCTCTCTTGTCTGCCCTGGCTTGGGCTATGCTCGATGCCCTTGGCATGGTTGTCTCCATGACAGCCGCGGTCATTCGGCATGGGCCATGGCAGATGCATGTCCCGCGGCGCTGTTCAGGGCCCGCCATCTGCCGGCGGGTTGATGATATCCACGCAAATGCCGTTCCAGGCTTGCCGTCCGTGCACCCACCGCCACTCACAGAGACGGCCGAAGTACTGACGTGTGAGAAATCTGCGCACCATGAGACGAATTTACTCTGCGAGACCGGTCTACACCAGGCAACGCGGCGCCTGGAATTCGATCACGTCCTTGATGACGTCGCGCATTTCCGTGATCAGCAGGCGCGCGTCGTCGCGACGCCATTGCACGACATAGTGCAGCGGTTCCAGCGCGCCGCCCTTCTTCAGGATCTGCAACACCCCGCGCGCTTCCAGCGCTTCGGCCCATTGCCTGGGCATGAAGGCGAAGCCCAGTCCCTCCGCCACCATGCCGGCCACGGCGCCCCAGCTGTTGCACACCAGGCGACGGTTGACCGCCATGCCACGGGTGGCCAGCCACTGGTCGAGCACCCGGGTGCCGCCCGCGCCGACCGGCAAGGACAGCAGCAATTGCTCCGCCATCAGCCGCCGCGGATCGTCGGTGCCGGTCTGGCCGATAAAAGACTCGCTCGCGACCCAGACAAAGTCGACCTGCGCGATCCGTTCCGACGCGAGGCTGCTGCGCGATGACGGCCCGGCGATCACCGCGAGGTCGAGTTCGCCATCTTCCAGGCGCTGCTCCAGCACCTGACCGATATCGACGTAGGGCTCGAGCTGAAGCTCGGGGTGCCGGATGGCCGTCTGCCGTACCAGCCGGGGCAGCCAGGTCAGGCCGCTCAGTTCGCCCAAGCCCACGCGGCAACGGCCTTGCAGGCCACGGCTCTGCCCCGCTGACTGCTGCAGCTCGGCGGCGACCCGCAGCAGCTCGCGGATACGCGGCAGCATCTGCTCGCCCTGCGCCGTCAGTTCGGCGCGGCGGCCGCTTCGGTCGAACAGCTGCACGCCGAGGGAGGTTTCGAGCTCGGCCACCCGCTTGGACAGCGACGACACCGACAGGTGGCAGCGCTCGGCGGCTACCGAGAAATTGAGGCAGGTCGCGGCCCAGTAGAAGGCTTCCAGTTGCTTGAGGGTCATGGGATCCGCGCCGCGCCGCGGCAATTATTAGTTTCCTAAAAGCGAAATTATACCTTCGTTATTTTTCGCTTTTATCGATCCCTTGCGGTTGCTAGATTGAAGCCTGGTCGTCGCCCTGGCTCCCTATATCGATCATGTCAGCTCTCCATGCCCCTGCTGCGGACAACGCCGCTGACCGCGCCACAGGTGCCGTCAACACCGCTTCCGCACCGCGCGTGACGACCGCAACCGCAAGCGGCGCAGGTACCCTGCGCAGCCAAGTGCTTTCGCTGAACGACCTTGAACCGCTCGCCCGCCGCCGCCTGCCCCGGCCGCTGTACGCCTATGTCAGCGGCGCGGTGGAGGACAGCGTCTCGCTGGCGGAAAACCGCCACGCCTTCGCCGAGATCTCGCTGCGGCCGCGCGTGCTTGCCGGCGTGGCCACGCGCGAACTGGGCTTCGAGCTGTTCGGCCGGCGCTATGCCGCCCCGTTCGGCGTTGCGCCCATGGGCATTGCCGCGCTGTTCGCTTACCGCGGCGATATCGTGCTGGCGCAGGCCGCGCAGCAGGCCGCGGTACCGGCGATCATGAGCGGGTCATCGCTGATCCGGCTGGAAGAAGTGATGGCAGCCGCGCCCGGCACCTGGTTCCAGGCCTACCTGCCCGGCGACATGGCGCAGATCGACGGGCTGTTGTCGCGCGTCGACGCGGCAGGCGTCGGGACGCTGGTGATCACCGTCGATACGCCCGTTGCGGGCAATCGCGAGAACAACGTGCGCGCCGGCTTCTCGACGCCGCTGCGCCCGAGCGCGAGCCTGGCATGGCAAGGCATCACGCATCCGCGCTGGCTGCTCGGCACCTTTGCGCGCACGCTGCTGCGGCACGGCATGCCGCATTTCGAGAACGCCTATGCGCACCGCGGCGCGCCCATCCTGTCGTCGCGCGTGCTGCGCGACTTCTCCGACCGCGCGCATTTCACCTGGACGCACCTTGAAGCCATCCGCCGGCGCTGGAAAGGCACGCTGGTGGTCAAGGGCATCCTGACCGCGGAAGACGCGCTGCTAGCGCGCCGCCACGGCGTCGACGGGATCATCGTCTCGAACCACGGCGGCCGGCAACTGGACGGCGCCATCGCACCGCTGCGCGTCCTGCCCGAGATCGTGCACGCCGTGCCCGACCTGCCGGTGATGCTCGACAGCGGCGTACGCCGCGGCACCGACGTGATCAAGGCGCTCGCGCTCGGCGCGCGTTGCGTCTTCGTCGGCCGGCCGTTCGCCTATGCGGTGACGGTCGGGTCCACCCCCGGCGTGGCGCACGCCATCGACTTGTTGCAGGCCGAGATCTCACGCGATATGGCGATGCTCGGCCTGTCCCGGCTGGCAGATATCGGCCCTGCCTGCATCCGGCCTGCCGCTTCACTACCCCACATGCCCCCTCACCCGGAGACTTATCGATGAGCACGCTTCACGGCTTCCGCATCCACCCCAAGCCGGCGCCGACCGTCAGCAACGCGCTGCTGGAACGCTACCGCAGCTTCCCGGTGGCCAATGTCAGCGACGCAATGAGCCGCACCGTCGGCACCACGCGGCTGCGGCCCTATCACCGGCGCGATGGCGTCATGGCCGGCCGCGCCCTCACCGTGCGCACGCGCCCTGGCGACAACCTGATGGTGCACAAGGCCCTCGACCTCTGCGGCCCCGGCGACGTGATCGTGGTCGATGCGGGCGGCACCGGTCCCAATGCCATCATCGGCGAGATCATGCTGGCGCTGGCGATCGCGCGCGGCGCAGCGGGCTTCGTCATCGACGGCCTGATCCGCGACAGCGACACCATTGGCAAGGAAACGCTGCCTGTGTATGCGCGGGGGGTCTCGCACTGCGGACCTTACAAGGACGGTCCCGGCGAATTGCATGTGCCCGTCTGCATCGACGGCATGGTGGTGCGCCCCGGTGACCTGGTGCTGGGCGATGGTGACGGCCTGCTGGTCGTTGCGGCCGAAGACGCCGAGGAAATCGCCGCGCGCGTGGAGAACGTACAACGCACCGAAGCAGCGGTGCTCGAATCGATCGCGCAAGGTCGCGCCGATCGGAGCTGGGTCGAGCGCACGCTGCGCGAAAAGGGGGTGGTCGTATGAACGCGCCCGTCCTGCCGATGCCTGTCGCCGGCACGGTGGTCCGTTTCGACCACTGGCTGGACGCGGCCTTTGACCGCATCATTACGGCCACGCCAGGCCTGACGCTGCACACCTGCGCCCGCGAAGGCGCCGACGCGGCCGCCTGGGACCGGCTGTCCGGCGCCCATGTCTACCAGATCTCGGCCGCCAAGGACGAGATCCCGCGCCGCTGGTTCGCCGACGCCGCGCTGCTGGCGCGCTGCCCGGACCTGCTGGCGGTGTCGTCCAGCGGCTCCGGCTGCGACACCATCGACATCGATGCCTGCACCGAAGCAGGCGTGGCGGTGCTCAACCAGGCCGGTGGCAATGCCGACTCGGTGGCGGAGATGACGCTGGGCCTGATACTCGCGGTACTGCGCCGCATCGCCGAATCCGACCGCAGCCTGCGCGCGCACAACTGCGAGAGCCGTGAGGACCTGATGGGCCACGAACTGCGTGGCCGCACGCTCGGCCTGGTCGGCGTGGGCCACGCCGGCCGCCGCGTCGCCGCACTCGGCCGCGCCTTCGGCATGCGCGTGATCGGCTGCGACCCAGCGCTGGATGCGGCGGAGCTGTCTGCACGCGGCGCACAGGCCGTGTCCTTCGAGGAATTGCTGCGCAGTGCCGACGTCGTCTCGCTGCATTGCCCGCGCGACGCCACCACGCTACGCATGATGGATGGCGCCGCCTTTGCCGCGATGCGGCCGGGCAGCATCTTCGTCAGCACCGCGCGCGGCGGCATCCACGATGAGGGCGCGCTGCATGCGGCACTGGCCAGCGGCCATCTTGCCGGCGCCGGTCTGGACGTCTGGGACCAGGAGCCGCCACCACGCGCCCACCCCTTGCTCGGGCTGGACAACGCCGTCGCCACCTTCCACACCGCCGGCGTCACGCACGAAGCGCGGCGCAGGAACGCCGAGCTGGCCGCCACCCAGATCGTCACGCTGCTGGCCAGTGGCGAGCGGCCGGAGCGGCTGGTCAACCCCGAAGTGTGGCCGCGAGCACGCCTGCGCATTGCGGCGGCGATGCGGGCGCCAGTGTCAACGGTCACGCCGTAGCGAAGCACTCATCATCGAAGACATGCCGGCAACGAGACCGGCGAGGAGACACTTACCATGCACCCGACCCTAAACCAAGGGCGCCGGAGCTTCCCGCTTCGGCTTGCTGGCGCGCTCGCACTGGCGTGCGGCCTCGCCGCCACGGCCGGCGCCAGGGCAGAGGCGCCCTATCCCAACCGTCCTGTCCAGATGATCGTGGCCTACGGTCCCGGGGGCGGGACGGACCTGGTGGCACGCCTGCTGGCCCGCCACCTCGAGAAGCAACTCGGCGGTGCCACCGTGGTGGTGCAGAACAAGCCCGGCGCGGGCGGCGCCATCGGCTTCGCTGAACTGGCACGGTCCGCGCCGGACGGCTACACCATCGGCTTTATCAACACGCCGAACCTGCTGACCATTCCCATCGAGCGCAAGACCACCTTCACCTGGCGCAGCTACGACCTGATCGGCAACCTGGTCGACGATCCGGGCGGCTTCACGGTACACAACGGCAATCGCATTGACTCGCTGGCCGCGCTGGTGCGCCATGCCAAGGCGCATCCTGGAGAGGTGTCAGTCGGCACCACCGGCGTCGGCTCGGACGACCACCTTGCCATGCTGCTGTTCGAGAAGGCTGCGGGGGTCAAGCTGACCCATGTCGGCTACAAGGGCGCAGGCGACGTCCGCGCGGCGCTGGTCGGGCAGCAGCTCACCATCGGTGCCATCAACGTGGGCGAAGCGCTGCAGTACCAGAAAGGCGGCTCGCCGATCAAGTTCATTGGCCAGATGGGCGCAACACGGGCAGCACTGGCCCCGAACGTGCCCACCTTCCGCGAACAGGGCTTCGACATCGAGCTGGCTTCGCTGCGCGGCCTGGCGGCGCCCAAGGGCCTGCCTGAACCGGTCAGGAAGAAACTGGTGGAGGCGATGGCGCGCGTGGTCGCGGATCCGCAGTTCCGCCAGCAGGCCGAAGCGATGTATGCGCCGTTGCGCTACCTTGCGCCGGCAGCCTACAGCGCCGAACTGGAGCGGGCCGAGGCGGGCTTTCGTCAACTGTGGAAAGAGATGCCGTGGCAGGAGAACTGAGCTTGCCGCAAACGCTGAGCATATAGGCAGGCCAGGGCCGGGGTGATGGGGCAGTCCGTGGCACACCCCGCCGGGCGGCTGACTTCGTGACATCCCTGGCCCTCACCCCGCCCCTCTCCCGCAAGCGGGAGAGGGTGCACACAATCGGTAATGCGGACTCCGTGACGGGTCACGAGCGGCCAGAGACCACGGAAGCAAAACCTCAGAACGACCGCGGCATCCCCAGGATATGCTCGCCGACGTAGGAGAGAATCAGGTTGGTCGAAATCGGCGCCACTTGGTAGAGGCGGGTTTCTCGGAACTTGCGCTCGACATCGTACTCCGCCGCGAAGCCAAAGCCGCCGTGATACTGCAGGCAGGCATTGGCCGCTTCCCACGACGCATCTGCGGCCAGCAGCTTCGCCATGTTGGCTTCGGCGCCGCACGGCTGGTGCGCATCGAACAGCTTCGCCGCCTTGAACCGCATCAGGTTGGCGGCTTCCACATTGACGAAGGCCTTGGCGATGGGGAACTGCACGCCCTGGTTCTGTCCGATCGGCCGGCCGAAGACAATGCGCTCGTTCACGTACTTGGTCACCTTGTCAATAAACCAGTAGCCGTCGCCGATGCACTCGGCGGCGATCAGCGTGCGCTCGGCGTTGAGGCCGTCGAGGATGTACTTGAAGCCCTTGCCTTCCTCGCCGATCAGGTTCTCCGCCGGGATTTCCAGGTTGTCGAAGAACAGCTCATTGGTCTCGTGGTTGACCATGTTGATGATGGGCTGCACCGTCAGGCCCTTGCCGATGGCCTCGCGCAGGTCCACCAGGAAGATCGACATGCCTTCCGACTTCTTCTTGCACTCGGCCAGCGGCGTGGTGCGGGCCAGCAGGATCATCAGGTCCGAATGCTGGACGCGCGAGATCCACACCTTCTGGCCGTTGACGACATACTTGTCGCCCTTGCGCACGGCGGTGGTCTTGATCTTGGTCGTGTCGGTGCCCGTGGTCGGCTCGGTCACGGCCATCGATTGCAGGCGCAGTTCGCCGCTGGCGATCTTGGGCAGGTACAGCTTCTTCTGCTCGGCCGAGCCATGGCGCAGCAGCGTGCCCATGTTGTACATCTGGCCGTGGCAGGCGCCAGAGTTGCCGCCGGCACGGTTGATTTCTTCCATGATGACGCACGCCTGGGTCAGGCCCAGGCCCGAGCCGCCATACTCCTCCGGGATCAGCGCTGCCAGCCAGCCGGCCGCAGTCAGCGCATTCACGAACTCTTCAGGGTAGCCGCGGACCTCGTCAATCTTGCGGAAGTACTCCGACGAGAACTGGCCGCACAGATCGCGCACGGCTTCACGGATTTCTTGGTATTCATCGATTCTGTTCTGCACAGCCTGGTCTCCAACAACTTTGGGGTTAGTTCAGTTCAGCGGTCGCGCTCATCGCGAGGGCGCCGTCTTCATGGCGGATCCACAGCTCGACGGTCTTGCCGTCCTGGTTGCGCTTGCCGCAGACAAAAATGCGCTGGGGCACGAAGGTCGGCCGCACGCCCCGGAACGAGAAGCTCTTGACCACTGCATCCGGCAGGTTCTTGCGCACCAGCTCGAGCAGCAGCATCGCCTGCAGCGGGCCGTGGACGATCAGGTCCGGGTAGTGCTCGACTGCAGTCACGTACTGCTTGTCGTAGTGGATGCGATGGCCGTTGAAGGTCAGCGCGGAGAAGCGGAACAGCAGGACGGGATCCGTCACTACCTCCTGCACCCATTCTTCTCCCGTCGGCGCAGGCACCCGTTCGGGCGCGGGCGCATTCGGCGCAGCGTTCTCGCGGTAGACGATGTCGTGCTCTTCAGTCACCGCGAGCCCGTTGGCACCCGAATACTTGTGCTCGACCGTCACGAAGGCGAGCGAGCCGCTGCGGCCGCTCTTCGCACTCACATCGAGAATGCGCGAGACCTTGGCCGCAGCATCGCCGATGCGCAGCGGCTGGTGGAACCAGAGGCGGCCGCCGGCCCACATGCGTCGCGGCAGCGGCACTGGCGGCAGGAAGCCGCCGCGGCTGGCATGGCCGTCCGGACCCAGCTCGGACTGCCGGTGCAGCGGCAGGAAATAGAGCCAGTGCCAGAGCGGCGCAATGGCATCTCCGTGAACGGGTGCCCGGTGATCGTAGTCCAGGGTCGCTGCGAGCGCCTTGACGGGATATGCCGTGATCTCGTCCTGGCTTTCCGCCGTCCTGCCAATCCATTCCTTGAGCTTCACAACGTCCATCACATCTCTCTGGTCTGATTGCCTGGCTTCCACTATGCACGGTGCAGGAGCCGCTTCCAATTCGAAACTTCGGAACGAGCCATTCGCTTGGACGGAAAGCACGTGCCCTTCCGGAATGAGGTCAGATCGCGCCTCCCGTGCGCAGCCGCGATACGTCGTCGCCGGTGTAGCCGAGCTCGCGCAGGATGTGCTCGCTGTGTTCACCCAGCGCCGGGATGGCGTCCATGCGCGGCTCGAAGGCATTCGGCATGCCGGGCGGCAGCAATGCCGGGATCACGCCCACGGGAGAGCGGACCGATGTCCAGCGCTCGCGTGCCTTGAGTTGCGGGTGGTTCCAGACATCGCGCATATCGTTCATGCGGGCGTTGGCGATCTGGGCGCGCTCCAGCCGCTCGACCACCTGGTCGATGTCCAGCGCGGCGAAGACGTCGGTGATGATCTGCGTGAGCTCGACGCGGCTCCTGGCGCGCAGGGAGTTGGTGACGAAGCGCTCGTCGCTCGTCAGCTCCGGCCGTTCCAGCACCACCCGGCAGAAGGCCTCCCACTCGCGCTCATTCTGCAGGCCGAGAATGATGGTCTTGCCATCGCCTGCCGTGAACGGGCCATAAGGGAAGATGGTCGCGTGCGAGGCGCCCGCGCGCGGCGGCGGCGTGGCGCCGTCGAAGGCGTAGTAGAGCGGATAGCTCATCCACTCGACCATGCTTTCCAGCATCGATACGTCGATATGGGCGCCCTTGCCCGTCTTGCCGCGCTGCAGCAGCGCCGCCAGGATATTGGTGTAGGCGTACATGCCGGCGGCGATATCCGCGATCGAGCAGCCTGCCTTGGACGGGCTTTCCGGGGTGCCCGTGATCGAGACGAAGCCGGACTCCGCCTGGATCAGCAGATCGTAGGCCTTCTTGTCCCGGTACGGGCCGTCGTTGCCATAGCCAGAGATGTCGCAGACAACGATGCCGGGATAGCGCCGGGACAGCGCTTCATATGACAGCCCGAGCCGGTCGGCGGCGCCCGGCGCCAGGTTCTGCACCAGCACATCCGCCTGGTCCAGGATCTTCTGCAGGATGGCGGGCGCCTCCTGGTGCTTCAGGTCCAGCGCCAGGCTTTCCTTCGAACGGTTGGTCCAGGCAAAGTGCGACGACATGCCGTCCACTCTTTCGTCATAGCCGCGGGCAAAGTCGCCGACCTTGGGCCGCTCGATCTTGATCACGCGCGCGCCCAGGTCCGCGAGCTGGCGGGTGCAGAATGGCGCAGCGATTGCATGCTCCAGGGAAACCACGGTAATGCCATCGAGGGGACGCATAGCAGCCTTTTCGGGGGGAAGGATTGCGTTCGGACTGCCATGGCGGCAACGAACGACTGGGATTCGGTCGGCGATGCGGTTCGCCTCGGAGCAAGTCTCGCAGCGACGCAGGCTTGGGTAAATCTCGTTTTCTCGAAGCAGCCATTCGTCTGCGCCGAAAACACCGAAGACCTGCCGGTTTGCGACATATTTGACGCCTTGGTAAAGTTCAGCAGAAGGAGTACATATGCATTTCGACTTTGCCGACCTGAGGCTGTTTGCACGCATCGCCGAGGAGGAAAACCTGTCGCGCGGGGCGCGCAAGGCATTTCTGTCGCCCGCCGCAGCCAGCGCGCGGCTCAAGGCACTGGAAGACCAACTGGGCACCCGCCTCTTCTATCGCGAGAGCAAGGGCCTGGCCCTGACCCCGGCCGGCGAGCGCCTGCTGCGGCATACCCGGGTGATCGAGCGCCAGTTCGAGCATGTCAAAAGCGAGTTCGAGGAATACGCCAAGGACTCGGTCGGTCATATCCGCATCTTTGCGAACACCACCGCCGTGACGGAGTTCATGCCAGAGGTGCTGGCGCGCTTTATGTCAGAGCGCCCCGCCGTCACCGTCGACCTGCAGGAACGCCTGACGCGGGACATCATCCGCGGCGTGCTGGACGGCAGCGCGGACCTTGGCATCATCTCCGGACCGCTGAACTCGGAAGGGCTGGAGGTCATCCATTTCAGTACCGACAAGCTGGTCCTGGCGACACCGGTCGGCCATCCGCTGACGCAGAAGCCGAACCTCGCTTTTGAAGACACGCTCGACTACGAGCATGTCAGCCTGCATGAAGGCAGCACCCTGCACGCGTTTCTTACCGAGCTGGTCCGCGACCAGCGGCGCAAGCTGCAGATCCGCATCCAGATCCGCAGCTTTGAAGCCATGTGCCGGATGATCGAGGCTGGTGTCGGCATTGGCGTGGTGCCGTTATCGGCCGCGTTGCGCCACCGGCAGACGATGAAGATCGAGATCATCGAGCTGCACGAACCGTGGGCGCTCCGGGAGCGTGCCGTGATCGTGCGGGAACTGGAGGGCCTGCCCGGCTGCGCGAAAGCGCTGATTGACGAACTGATCGAGGTGGCACAGGCAGCGGGCGGGAGCCCTGACGACGCGCTGTCATAACGCGTTTCACCTCCCCTCTCCCATAAATGGGAGAGGGGAGAAAACAAGCGCCCCCGCCACAGGCTTCGGTAAGACACAATCAGCGGATCGTGAACGGATTACCCGTAGCCGCTCCCGTGTTGATCCACACACTCTTGGTCTGCAGGTACGACTCGATCGCGGCGATGCCGTTTTCCCGGCCGAGGCCGGAGTCCTTGTACCCGCCGAACGGCGACATGAAGCTGACCGCGCGATAGGTGTTGACCCATACCGTGCCAGCCTGGATCTTCTCCGACATACGGAAGGCGCGGCCGATATCCGAGGTCCAGACCCCGGCCCCAAGGCCATAGCAACTGTCATTGGCAATCGCGATGGCTTCGGCTTCGTCCCTGAATTTCAGGATGGACAGCACCGGCCCGAACACCTCCTCCTGCGCGATACGCATCTTCGGCGAGACCCTGGCGAAGATGGTCGGCTCGACAAACCATCCCTCGCCGCAGGACGCCGGCTTGCCCCCGAGCAGCAGCTCCGCCCCTTCGTCCTGCGCGATCTGGATATACGACAGCACCTTTTCGTATTGCGCGGGCGTGGTGATGGGCCCCACCTGCGTGGAGGCATTCATCGGGTTGCCGAGCTTTGCTGTGCTGGCGAGCGCCAGCAGCTTCTCGACGAAGACATCGTGGATGTCTTCCTGCAGCAGCAGCCGTGAACCGGCGATACAGGTCTGGCCGCTCGCGGCGAAGATGCCGGAGACTGCGCCATTGACGGCGTCGTCCAGGTTGGCATCGTTGAAGACGATGTTCGGCGACTTGCCGCCAAGCTCAAGACTCACGTGCTTGAACTGCGCCGCACACTGCTGGTTGATCACGCGTCCGGTGGCGTCCGATCCGGTGAAGGTCACCTTCTTGACCAGCGGATGCGTCACCAGCGGCGCGCCCACCTCGGCGCCAAACCCGGTCACGACGTTGAATACGCCCGCGGGAAACCCTGCCTCCTCGAACAACAGCGCAAGCTCGAGCGCCGACACCGAGGTGAACTCCGACGGCTTCACCACCACGGTACATCCCGCCGCGAGCGCGGGCGCGATCTTCCACGCCAGCAGCATCAGCGGCGAGTTCCACGGCGTGATGGCCGCCACCACGCCCAGCGGCTCGCGCCGGGTGTAGTTGAAGTAGCCCTTCTTGTCGAGCGGAATGACCGTGCCTTCGATCTTGTCTGCCAGCCCGCCGAAGTAATAGAACCACTGCGGCAGGTATTTGAGCTGGGCGCCCATCTCCGCCAGCAGCTTGCCGTTGTCCTGCACTTCGAACTCGGCCAGCCGCTCGGCGTCCCTTGCGATCAGGTCACCGAGCTTGCGCAGCAAGGCGCCACGCTGTGTCGCAGTCATCTCTGACCACGGGCCGGTGCGGAACGCCTGGTCGGCCGCCTGCACGGCGCGGTCGATATCCGCTGCGGTGCCGCGGGCGACTTCGGCCCAGGCCTTTCCCGTATAGGGATTCTGGGTCTCAAACCAGCGGCCGTCGTTCGCATTGACGAAGGTGCCGTCGATGAACATTTGATACTGCTTCATGGCGTGCTGTCCGGGTTCGGGTTGGCAGGCTAGAACGGCACGAAGCCGAGATGCTCGCGGAAGCGGTTCTTGACGAAGGTGCCATCGCGCGGCGGCAGCGCCCGCTGCGGCTCGTCGGTCGAGATGTAGACCTGCGCCACGGTCATGCCGTCGGCCTTGTTGATGGCTTGCGCGAGCTTGCCCAGCTCATCGATATCGGAAATCTCAAGCGTTGTCGGCACGCCGACAGCCTTCGCCACCTGGGCCAGGTTGGTACCCAGGCTGGTGTGGCTCTGCTGCATGCCGGTCTCGCCGAAGTGGCCGTTATCGAGAATCACGATGTTCAGATTCTTCTGCTGTTGCGCCGCCGCCGTCGCCAGGCTGCCGATGCCCATCAGCTGCTCGCCGTCGCCGGTGATGGCGATCACGGTCTTCTCGGGTTGTGCGATGGCAAGCCCGAGAGCCAGCGAGGTGGAGCCGCCCATAGCGCCCCACAGGTAGAAGTTGCCGGGGCGGTCGCCAGCGGCAAACACGTCGTACGAGGGCGAACCGAGGCCCGAGACCACGAGCGCGTCGGGAAATTGCTTCAGCAGTTCGGCAACGAACTTGCGGCGGTCGATGCCAGGCTTGGAGGTAGAGGTAGTCATAGGATCAGCGCATCCACTTTTTGCGGCCGATGAGGCTCTGGGACAGGAGAACGGCAACGCGATTGCCAGCGTCGAAGGCCGAGACCAGGCCGGCGTCGACCAGCTCGGCGGCCTCTTCCGGCGAATTCACGCGATAGACCGTGATGCCCATCAGTTCCAGCGCACGCTGGGTGGCCAGGCCCATCGGGTTCTGCCAGGGATTGAACTCGGCGTATTCGCCGCGCATGGTCACCAGGGTGAAGAACGGGAACTTGCAGCTCTCCAGCAGCGAGAACATGTTCACGCAGTTGCCGACGCCGCTGCTCTGCATCAGCAGCACCGCGCGTTCCCCGCCGAGCCAGGCGCCGCTGACAACGCCCACGCCTTCTTCTTCGGTGGTCAACACCACGTCGCGGATTTCGGGGTCGGCCTTGGCGCGTCGGATGACATGCGAGTGGCCGGCGTCCGGCACGTAGGCCACCTGGCGGACGCCGTTCTGTTTAAAGACCTGGAAGATGTCCTCTTGCCAGGCAAGAGGCTCTGAGTTGTTTGTCGTCATAGTGCGCAAGTTAAGAAAGGGGAAAGCGGAGGGACAACGTTTGCTATCATAGAGTTGACTAGCTAGAAGTATGAAATACAATTAATTGATGCCTGCAATCACGAAGTTGAATGCCGGCCAAGGGCCTCTACAGATATGGACATCAAGCAGCTTCGCGCCCTGTTAGCCATCGCCGAAACCGGCAGCGCCACCAAGGCTGCCGAGCTCCTGCGCATAGTGCAGCCGGCGGTTTCCCGGCACGTGCGCCTGCTCGAGGAGGAACTAGGCGTCGAACTGTTCGAGCGCGAGCGCCATGGCATGGTCCTGACCGACGCCGGCCGCACGCTGGTCGAATACGGCCGCAGGGCGCTGCAGGAACTCGATCGGGCCAAGGCAGAGATCACGCCGGCGTCTGGCGCGATTACAGGCACTGCAGTCATCGGGCTACTCCCAAGCACTTGCGAACTGCTGGCAGCGGAGCTGGTTGCCACGGTGAAGGCCAGGCATCCGCAACTGGTAGTACGCATCAACGTCGGCTACGCGGGAAACCTGCTGCAGTGGCTCGAGGCCGGCGACGTGGAGGTCGCCCTGCTCTACGACACCAAGAGTTCTCCCGGACTGCAGGTAGAAGCCCTGCTCGATGAGCAGCTTTACCTGGTCGGAGCGGCTGGCACCCTTGCGCCAGGCAAGGAACAAACCGTCGCGAGCCTGCGCGACCTGCCGCTGGTCCTGCCCAATGCCTCGCACGGGCTGCGCAGCGTGGTCGAGCATGCCTGCGCGGTTGCCGGCATCACCCCGGTAGTAGCGGTCGAGACCAACTCGCTGGCGGTTCAGAAAAACCTGGTCGGCAAAGGGTTCGGCCACACGGTCCTGCCGAGCTCCGCGATTTCCGAGGAGATGGAGACTGGCGCGCTGGCGGGCGCGCCCATCGTGTCGCCCAACCTGTCGCGCCGCATCGTGCTGGCGCACGCGGCCACCCGCAGGCTGACACCCGCAGCCAGCTTCGTCTGCGCCGAGCTGGTGGCATTGATGAAGCGGCTGGTGCTCGACGGCGCATGGCCCGGTGCATCCTGGATCAGCGCCTGATACGGTGCCGGCGGCAGTTCAGTCCAGTTCGATGTTGGCGGCCTTGATGACCTCGGCCCACCGGCGCGTCTCAGCCTGGACAAACCTGGCCGCCTTGTCCGGAGTGGAATCGACGATGGGCTGTACGCCGATCTTTTCCATGCGCTGACGCACCTCAGGGTCCTTGACTGCCGTCTGCAAGGCAGCGCTCAGCTTTTCAATGACCGGGGCCGGCGTGCCCTTTGGCACCATCACCATGTTCCACAGCGACGTTTCATAGTTCGTGTAGCCCGCTTCCTTCATCGTCGGCACGTCCGGCAGCACGCTGGAACGCGTGGCAGTCGTGACTGCGAGCGCCTTCAGGCGACCGGACTGGATCATGGGCGCAGCTGTCGACACTGCATCGGTGATGAACTGGACGTCGCCGGAAATCACCGACTGGATCGCCTGGCTGGCGCCACGGAACGGAACATGGGTAAGCTTCAGGTGTTCCTGGAACTGCAGCAACTCTACCGCCATATGGACGGCGCTACCCTTCCCTGCGGAACCGTAGCTGTACTTGCCAGGATTCTTCTTGATGTCCTCTACCAGTTCCCTGGCCGTATTCGCCTTCACCGAAGGATTGACCGCCAGCACCATCGGCACTCCCGCGACCACAGATACCGGCACCAGCGCATTGACGGGGTCATACGGCAGCTTCTTGTAAAGCGTGGCGTTGATGGCGTGGGAACTGGTGCCGAACAACAGCGTGTAGCCATCCGCCGGGCTCTTGGCGACCACGTCGGTCGCAATGGTTCCGCCGGCACCCGCCTTGTTTTCCACCACGACCGACTGCCCGAGCAAGGCGCCGAGCTTGTTCGCCACGATGCGCGCCACCACGTCGGTGCTGCCACCGGCGGCGAAGCCGACGACCATTCGGACGGGATGGTCGGGATAAGCAGCCTGGGCGTGCGCGCTGAACGAAATGAGCGCACCGATCCCCACTTGAGCAAGCAAGCGTTTCATGTCTCTTCCACGTAGATAGTTTTGGTTGGGTGGCGCATTGCGCGTCAACCCTTTGAGACGATGGTAGCGAGCAACCGTGGGGACGGTGAAATAGAAAATTCGGCTGCTGCTATCAAGGGGCGGCATGCCTGGGGCTACTACTGCGGTGTTAACCCGAAGCTCCGCGCCGAAGAAATCGCCGCGTAAACGCAAGGACGCCGCGCAGCCATCGCCGCGCGGCGCATATTCAAGCTCCAATGGAACGGAAGCGCTGGCGCGCTACCGGCTGCAGGACGTCAGTCGGCCTCCACCTTCATGGTCTTCAGCAACGGCTGCCACTTGTCGCTTTCCGCCTTGAGCCAGGTCCGCAGCCCCTCCGGCGTCTGCTTGTCTACCGGCACGAGCTCCGCACCCAGGTCGTCAAGCCGCTTGGCGACGGCAGGATCCTTCAGTGCCTGCTGCAGCGCCTTGGTCAGCCGGGCGGTGACCGCGGGCGGCGTGCCCTTGGGCGCATAGATCCCATGCCAGACCTTCATCGAGAAGCCCTTCAGGCCGCCTTCCTGCAGCGTCGGCGCATTGGGCAGCGCCTTGATGCGGCTCGGCGTCGTCACGCCATACAGCTTGACGCGATTGGCGTTGATATGCGACAGGGTCGAGGTGGTCTGGTCGCACAACAGGTCCACCTGCCCGCCCAGCAAGGCCGTCAGCGCGGGCCCGGTGCCCTGGTAGGGAACGGAGGTCATCTTGACTTTGACTGCCTCCTCGAACAGCAGGCCGCATAGCTGCGAAACCGCGCCAAGGCCGGCATTGGCCAGCGAGACCTTCTCCTTGTTCTGCGCCACGTACTTGATCAGCTCCGCCGCGTTGGCCGGCGGCAGATCCTTGCGGCCCAGCAGCGTCATCGGCACATCCGCCACCTGCCCGATGTACTCGAAATCCTTCAGCGGACTGTAGGTGAGCTTCTTGTACAGCGCCGGCGCCGTCGCCATGCCATTGTGGTGGATCAGGATGGTGTAGCCGTCGGGCTGCGCCCGCGCCACGAATGCGGCCGCCACCGTGCCGCCGGCGCCGAGCTTGTTTTCCACGACAACGCTCTGCCCGAGATCCTTCGACATGGCCTGCCCAAGCGCCCGGGACACCACATCCGTCGGGCCACCGGCCGAGAACGGCACCACCAGCGTGATGGGCTTGGACGGATATGCATCCGCTGCCAGCGCCCCCGCGGAAAACGCCAGTCCGAGCGCTCCGCACGTGATCCACTTCATACCGGCCAGCATGGCCTCGCCCGCTTGAACGCACATATCACCGTCTCCATGTCGCCGGCGCGCTGACTGTGTCGCCCCGGTCGGTTTATCAAACAGGGCTAGAGTGCGGGATAGCGGCACCGGAGGACAATCCGGATTTATCGAACGGGCCATACGGCCAGGCCGAACGCACGCCAGCCGATCACCCGGTCTGGAACATCTGCCCGAAGTCGCAGGTCTCCTGGGCCAGCATGGCGATGGACGACACAAGCTTGCTGCGCTGATCACTCTTGCAGATGGCGGCATAGGTTGCCGGCGGCAAGGCAGGGGACACCGTAAGCACCTCGAGCGCCCCCGTATCGACCATCGGCGCCAGGCACTTCCGGGGCAAATAGCTGATCCCCATCCCCGAAACCGTGAGGCCGATGAGTGCCACCACGCTGTTGCTGAAGACCGTGTTCTCCGTGTTCACGCCGATCGAACGGAGCCAGCGGTTGTAGAGCTGACCGGTTCCCGAGCGGTCATCCTGGGTCAGCAACCGATGCGCGGTCAGCTCGTGCATGCGCAGCCGACGCCGTCGGCCCACCAGTCCAGGCTTGCACATCCAGGCGTTCTCGACCACGCCGACGCGCCTGGACAAGAACCGCTGATCGTTGAAGACCTCAGGAACGACCATCAGGTCCACCTCGTCGGCAAGCAGCTTGTCGCGAAGCATGACGCTGACATCGACGTGCGGCTCGATGATGACCCGCGGATAACTGGCCTGGATCGCGCTCACCAGGCGCGGCAGCCAGGTCATCGCTGTCAGCTCGGTGACCCCGATCCGCACGTGCCGCTCCAGGACCTCGGGGCGCTGGAACTGTTCGACGGCTGCATCCCGCTGCTCGAGCAGCCGTCTGGCGAGCAGGAACATCTCTTCGCCCTTTTCCGTCAGCCGCGCCGTGCGCAACGAGCGGTCGAACAAGGGCGTCTCGAACAGCGCCTCCAGCTCCTGCACCCGTTTCGATACGGCCGACTGCGTAGTGTGCAGCTTGTTCGCGGCCTGCGCGAAGCCGCCGAGCTGCACGACCCAGAAGATCGCTTCCAGTTGCTTGAATGTCATCACCCCATCGCCTCCCAAACCCTAGCGCATTCCCATAGAGAATATATATCGATTCCAATTTATCGCTTTTTCTGATTTGGATCGAGATCCAGAATTCTTCCAACCGGTGATTGCATCGAGATGCCTCATCGAACGGTGTTGAACCACAGCTTCCCGCGCCGCCTCCGTGCCTCGGGCCACCCATTGGTGATGTCGCCGCCCGCCGAGAGCCAGGTTTCCCGACCAGTCGGCTGCGATCTTGCCCAAATTCCTTAATGGAGACCTATATATGTTGCTGACTGAAGAAGAAACCCGAATGTTGAACGGGGACAAGGGCCCTGCAGTCAAGAAGGCCATGGAAATCCTGGTTGCGTTGGGAGAGAGCTTCGGCGCCGAAAGGCTGCTTCCGGTCAACAACGTGCATATGGCGGGTTCGTCGGTGCTGGTTGCCGAGGAAGCCGGCACAAGGTTCGTGGAAGACATCAGGAAGCAAGGCGGTAACTTCGTAACCAGGGTCACCACCAATCCCACGGCTGTCGATCCCACGCAGTGGCAGGAGATCGGCATTCCCGAATCGGATAGTGTCCTGCAAACCCGCCTGACCGATGCCTACGCCGGGATGGGTGCAAATTCATGCAATACCTGCATCCCTTACCTGGTCGGAAACAGCCCGCGTTTCGGCGAGCATATGGCCTGGGGTGAGTCTTCGGCCGTTGTTTATGCCAACTCGGTCTGTGGCGCCAGAACCAACCGGGAGGGAGGGCCAAGTGGACTTGCCTCTGCACTGACCGGCCGGACCCCGAAGTATGGATTCCACCTGAAGGAAAACCGTTATGGGAAATTCCTGATCAAGGTGGAGGCGCCCCTCAATGACATGACGGATTACGGGACACTTGGATATTTCGCAGGCAAGATCGCAGGGCAGGATACACCAGTATTTACGGGCATTCCTTCCGACCCGACCCTGGAACAGTTGAAGGCCCTGAGCGCTGCCCTGGCGGCTTCCGGTGCCGTGAGCATGTTCCATGCCGTTGGCGTTACGCCCGAGGCACCAACGTTGGAAGCGGCGTTCGGTGGGTGTGAACCTGAAAAGGTACTCGTCTTCGATCAGGCCGAAAAAGCAAAGGCAGAGGCTGCCTTGAACAAAGAGCCCTCTGACCATGTGGACTGGATACTGGTCGGCTGCCCCAATGCCTCCGTGCAGGAAATTCGCGAAGTCGCCGACGCCTTGCAAGGCAAGAAGGTGCATCAGGATGTATCGCTTTGGGTCACCACGGCCGGGGCGATGTATGCCATGGCCGAGCGCATGGGCTATATCCAGACCATCGAGGATGCCGGCGGCATCGTGGTCCGGGAAACCTGTCCTTTCCTGGCGCGCAGCCGCGTCATTGCGCCAAAGAAGGGATACAAGACCCTGACCACCAACTCCGCGAAGATGGCATTCTATGCGCCCGGTCAGTTTGGTCTCCCCACCCACTATGGGAACCTGGACCGGGTCATGCGGGCCGCAATCCATGGCGCCTGGAGGTAATCAACATGACGACCAATCAATTCATCCTGAAGGGACGGAAAATCGTCACGGGCAAGGCCAGCGGCGAGGCCATCGTCACCAGGGAAGCAATCAGCTTCAACGGTGGTGTCGATAACATGACCGGGATCGTTACGGAGCCCGGGCATGAGCTGGAGGGAGTCAATATCTCCGGCAAGGTCCTGGTGTTTCTCACGGGCAAGGGCTCTACGGGCGGATCGTACAAGATATACGACATGGTATCGCGCGGTACCGCACCGGTTGCCTTTATCCAGGTGAATCCGGAACCGATTACCACGATCGGCGCAATCATCGGAAGTATCCCGGTCATTGCGGGCCTGGACCAGGATCCGACGCTTGCCATTTCCAACGGGGATTTCATCGAGATGGATGCCGACGCCGGCATCGTTACGGTGACCGCGCGCATTCCACTTCGGACCGTCGCAAACCCCGCCTCGGCCGCATAGCGATTGCAGATCCATTGATTCTGATCCTTGGGTCAGAAATCAATGGGTCAAATCCACCCTGCTGCGCACACGGGCTGATCGCACACGCGTCAGCCCAAAAAATACTTAAGCACTGGAGACAAAGCATGACCCGACGTCCCTTCCTGCGCGTCGCGCTCGCCGCATGCCTGGCGGCCGCGAGCTTCGCATCCCATGCCCACGACTGGCCATCGAAAAAGGTCATCACGCTGGTCGTGCCGCTGGCCGCGGGCGGCAGCACCGATTCCACCGCCCGCCTGCTGGCGGACAAGCTGGGCAAGGAGCTCGGCCAGCAGGTCATCGTCGAAAACCGGGTGGGTGCCGGCGGCAATATCGGCGCGGCCTACGTGGCGAAGTCGGCGCCGGACGGCTACACGCTGCTGATGGCCACGAGCACGATCGCCACCAACGTCACGCTCTACAAGAACATGGGCTTCGATCTGCGCAAGGACCTGGTGCCCGTCTCGCAGGTCGCCATGATCCCGAACGTGCTGACCGTCAACAACACCATGCCCGCCAGAACGCTGCAGGAGTTCGTCGAATACGTGCGACAGAAAAAGGGGCCCGTCACCTACGGCTCGGCCGGCAATGGCACGGCGTCGCACTTGTCCGGGGCGCTGTTCAACAGCATGGCCCATGGCGAGATGCTGCATGTGCCCTACAAGGGCGGCGCGCCCGCGAATGCCGACCTGATGGGCGGGCAGATCCAGGTGGTGTTCTCGCCCATGGTCGAAGTGCTGCCGTTCATCGACAGCGGCAAGCTGCGCGCGCTCGGTGTGACGACGAAGAACCGCTCTGCGCGGCTGCCCAACCTGCCGGCGGTGACCGAGGTGCTGCCCGGCTTCGACGTGACGCTGTGGAACGGCGTCTTCGCGCCAGCGGGCACGCCGCCGGCGGTCGTCGACAAGCTCGCCGCGACGATCCAGAAGCTTACGCAGGATCCGGCCCTGCGCAAGAATCTGGCCGACCAGGGCTCCACCCCAGTGGCCAGCACGCCGGCTGAGTTCAGGAAGGTCCTGGACCAGGAGATCGACAAGTGGGGCAAGCTGGTCAAGCTTTCCGGCGCGCGCGTCGAGTGAGGCAAAGGCCCAGGCTCTGGCGCCAGAAAACTCATGGACCGGCCCTGCGCCTGGTCTGCCGGTGCTTGGTCCCGAAATCGCAGCATTGCCGTGCAATGTCCGCTACGGCATAGCCAAGGGCGGCCTGGTGTTGCTTGAGAAACACCGCGTAATACCCCAGGCTCGGCGCCGGCGGATCGGTACGCACGACCTGCAGGCGCCCTTGCCGGATCTCGTGGCTGAACAGGCGCAGCGGCATGCAACTCACCCCCATGCCCGCCTCGACCAGCCCCGCCAGTGCCACCAGGCTGTTGCTGCCTGAGATCCGATGCGGCTGCACGCCGGCCTGCGCGAACTGCGTCTCGCCCAGCGCGGTGGCGCCGGACCCCTGGTCCTGCAGGATCAGCGGCAGCGTTGACAGATGCTGAAGCGAGACAACCTTGTTGCCATCGAAGGCACCCGGCGGGGCGATCCATCCGAACTGGACCGATTCCAGCCTGACGGATGCCATCGCCGGATCGAGGAATGACTCAGTCAATACCGCGATGTCCAGGCGTCCGTCGAGCACCTTGTCACGCAGCGACGCCGACAGGTCGACATCGGGATGCAGGGTCACCTGCGGATAGATGCTGTTGAGCTTGCGCACCAGGCTCGGAAACCAGGTGAGCGCCACCATCTCGGTGATGCCGATATGGAGCGTGCGCGCGACATGCCTGGCGGAGGCCTTCACTTCTTCCAGGCGCGCAGTCGCCGCCAGAAAGCCCTCGCACAGGGCCAGCATCTCCTGGCCCTTCGGTGTCAGTGCGGACTTCCTGCCAGATGCCTCGAACAGCGGGACCGCAGAGATGCGCTCCAGCTCCTGAAGGCGCTTGGTGGCAGCGGATTGCGTGACGTGCAGCTTCGACGCCGCGCGCTGTACGGTGCCGAGCTTCGCTGTCCAGTAGAACGCCTCTACCTGCTTGATCGTGATCACTTGCCTGCACTCCGCGCCAGCCCGCCCTGGCCGCCGCCAAACATCTGGTATGAGCTGTCGAAATCGCAGGCGCGCCGTGCTATCGCAACCACACTACGCAGGAACGGCATGGCCACGTCCGAGCGGATCATCGCCACGTAGCGCAACGGCGGCAGCCTGGGCGTGACCCGCAACGCCACCAGTTGCCCCGAGGCCAGCAGGTTGGCGATCACCGAGCGGGGCAGATAGGTGATGCCCTGCCCCGAGGCCGCCAGGCCGACCAGCGCGACCAGGCTGTTGCTGCTGATGGTGCTGCGTGGCAGCACGCCATGCTTGCGCAGCCACTCGCCGATCAGGATGCCGGAACCGGAAAGCTCGCCCTGCGTGAGCAAGGTGTATTCGCTCAGCTTCGCCAGCGACATGCGCGACGTCTGCGCAGTCAGCGCGGGACTGCAGAACCACTCGTTCTGGACCTCGGCCAACGTTTCCTTTACATACCCCGTCGCGGCAAAGGCATCGGGAAGAATCGCGAGGTCGATCTGGCCGCTGTGCAGGCGGTCACGCAGGTGCACGCTGTGGTCCACCTCCGGCTCGATGACCACCCGCGGATACGCCGCGCGAATCGCTTCGAGCAGTTTCGGCAGCCACGTCAGCGCCGTCAGCTCCGTCACGCCGAGGCGCACCTTGCGGATCAGGACTTCCTTGCTGGCAATCCTTTCCAGCAGCAGGTCGCGCTGCAGCAGGACCGCCTTCGCGCGATTGAGTACCTCCGTGCCTTCCACCGTCAGGCGCGCCGCACGCCCTGCGCGATCGAGCAGGGGATAGCCAAAGCCTTCCTCGAACTCGCGGATATGGCGCGATATCGCCGAATGCACCACACCGAGACGGCGCGCCGCAGCATCAACCGAGCCGGTTTCGGCGATGGCAACCAGCGCCTCCAGTTGTTTGAGTGTCGTCATGGCCCTAGGGTGAACCCCATCGATCCGTCACAAATAGGAATGAAACTCGAGCTAAAAATGTCGCTTTAACTAATTATATCCATCTGCAAGAATCGTTTCACAGTGCGCAACCGGCGCTGCGCCGCTGCCACCGAAGACACTGCCGCCCCGCGGCACCCACACTGCCCCTGGAGAAACCATGAAGTCAATCATCAAAGCGAGCTTCGCCGTACTGGCTTGTGCCGCAGCCATGGCCGGCCCCGCCCACGCCGACCAGCTGGCCGATATCAAGGCGCGAGGCACGCTGGTCTGTGGGGTACTCAGCAACCTTGAGCCTTTCGGCTTCCAGGATCCATCCACGCGCGAGCTGACGGGCTACGACATTGACTTCTGCAAGGCCATTGCAAAGTCGCTGGGTGTGAAGCCGGAGTTAAAGCCGGTTTCCCTCGAGGCGCGAATTCCTGAGTTGAGCCAGGGCCGCGTGGACGTCCTGGCCGCGGTGCTGGGCTATACGCCGGCGCGTGCGGAGCAAATTACATTCTCGGACACCTACTTTGTCAGCGAACACCGTCTGGCGGTCAAGGGCAACGGGCCGTTCAAACAGCGCGATGATCTCGCAGGCAAGCGCATCAGCACCATGAAAGGCGCCAGCACGCAGTTCTTCCTGCAAAAGGTGTTGCCATCGGCGCAGCTCGTCAGCTACGACGACACCCCCTCCGCTTTCATGGCGCTGGTGCAAGGCAAAGTCGACGGGTTCGGGCTGTCGGAAACGATGCTGCGACGTTTCATCGCCAAGCTCGGCCCGTCCGGCAACATCACTGTCCTTGCGCCCTCCCTCGGCGAGGAAGCGTGGGGCCTCGGCATCAAGAAGGGCGAGCCAGCGCTGGAAAAGGCTGTGAACGCTGCTCTCGCCGACATGGAAAAATCTGGCGAAGCACAGCAGATCTTCGAGAAATGGCTCGGCGCCAGGACCATCTTCCAGATGAAGCGGGAGTTCCGCACCCAGCCGATCAAGGGCTGACACAAAGGCAGGGGCCATACCGAGCGTATCGGCCCCGCCCAGGAGCTACCCATGTTTTCCCATTTCAACTTCCCCGCCATCTTTGCCGCGCCGTATGGCGACCAGTTGCTCGAAGGCCTGCGGCTGACCGCCTGGCTCACCGCGTCGAGCTGGAGCCTCGCGTGCGTGCTCGGCACCGTGCTCGCCACCGTGCGCGTCTCGGGAAGCGTCATCGCCGAACGTTTCGTGGCGGGCTATGTCGCCTATCACCAGAACGTGCCGATGCTGGTCCATATCCTGCTGTGGTACTTCGGCATTCCGACGCTGCTGCCCGAAGCGGTCCAGAACTGGGCCAACGCCAACGGCGGCGAGATGATCTTCGCCAGCATCGCCATCGGCCTGTGCATGGCCGCCTACTTCTCCGAGGATATCCGCAGCGGGCTGCGTTCCATCCCGTTCGGGCAGCACGAGGCCTCGCGTTCTCTCGGCCTGAGCTACCTGGGCTCGATGCGCTACGTGATCCTGCCGCAGGCGTTCCGCATTGCGCTGCCGCCCTTCATCAACCACACCGTGCTGCTGTTCAAGAACACCAGCCTGGCGATGGCGGTGGGCGCGGCGGAGATGACCTATGCCGTGCGCGAAGTAGAGAACCACACCTTCCGCACCTTCGAGGCGTACATGCTGGCCACGGCGTTCTACCTGGCGGTGTCCCTTGGCCTGATGGCGATCGGCGCGGCGATGGCGCAACGCACGCGTATCCCGGCGAGATAAACCATGATCGATATTCTTCGCGACAACTGGCACCTGCTGCTGCTCGGCCAGTACCCCAACGGACCGCTCGGCGGCCTGGCGCTGACGCTGCTGCTGTCGGTGCTGGGACTGGCGTTCGCATTCCCGATCAGCATCCTGCTGGCGGTGGCGCGGGTCTCGCCCTGGAAGGTGTTCCGGATACCGGCCACGGTCATCGTCTACATCGTCCGCGGCGTGCCGCTGGTGATGCTGATCTTCTGGAGCTACTTCCTGGTGCCCCTGCTGCTCGGCCACAGCGTGACGGGCTTCACCACGCTGCTGTGCACGCTGGTGATCTACGAGGCAGCCTACATCTCCGAAGTCATCCGCGCCGGCATCGAGGCGCTGCCGCGCGGCCAGACCGAAGCGGCGCGCGCGCTCGGCCTGAGCTATGCGCAGACCAGGACGAAGGTGGTCCTGCCCCAGGCGCTCTACAACATGATCCCGAGCATCGTCAGCCAGTTCGTGTCGACCATCAAGGAGACCTCGCTCGGCTATGTCATCAGCGTTCAGGAACTGACTTTCTCCGCCAACCAGGTGAATACCAACCTGCTGACGCGGCCGTTTGAAGTCTTCCTGATCCTGGCCCTGACCTATTTCGCCGTCTGCTTCTGCCTGACCCAGCTGGCGCACGCCCTGGAGCGTCGCGTCACGCGCAGGCGAAGTGGCAAGACCAGCGGCAAGACCGCACCCGCACGGAGCATTCATGATGATTCAGTTCTCCAAAGTCAATAAGTGGTATGGCGACTATCACGCCCTGGTGAACGTGACCGCTGAAGTCGGCCGCGGCCAGGTGGTGGTGGTGTGCGGCCCCTCGGGGTCGGGCAAGTCCACGCTGATCCGCACGGTGAACCGCCTGGAGGAAATCCAGAACGGCACCATCCGGCTCGACAACCGGGACATCCACTCGCCGGCGCTGAACCTGAACAAGTTTCGCAGCCACGTTGGGTTCGTGTTCCAGCAGTTCAACCTGTTCCCGCACTTGTCCGCGCTCGACAACGTCTGCCTGGCGCCGGTCAAGGTCGCGGCGAAGAGCAGGAGCGAGGCGAAAAGCAGGGCGATGTCGCTGCTCGAGCGCGTCGGCCTGGCACACAAGGCCGAGGCCTACCCGCAGCAGCTCTCCGGCGGTCAGCAACAGCGCGTCGCGATTGCACGGGCGCTGGCGATGGACCCGCCGGTGATGCTGTTCGACGAGCCGACCAGTGCGCTCGACCCGGAAATGGTCGGCGAAGTGCTGAATGTGATGAAGGGGTTGGCGAAGGACGGCATGACGATGGTCTGTGTCACGCACGAGATGAACTTTGCACGGGAAGTTGCCGACCGCGTCTGGTTCATGGACAAGGGAGCGATCCTGGAAGAAGCCTCGCCGGTCGACTTCTTTGCCTCGCCCCAGCATCCGCGGGCGCGCGCTTTCCTGTCCGACCTGCGCTCGCATTGAGGACGCCCTGGATCATGGCACACAACCAAGCGCCGGGCTCTGCCGTAGTGGTCGGCGCCGGGATCGTCGGCCTCTCCATCGCCTTGCGGCTGCGAATGGATGGCTGTCAGGTCACCGTCATCGACCACAACGCGCCGATGTCCGGGGTCTCGTCCGGCAACGCCGGCTACCTGTCGGAGTCGAACATCTTTCCGCCGGCGGCACCGGACCTGCTGCGCAGGCTGCCCCGGCTGCTGCTAGACAAGGACGGTCCGCTGGTGGTGCGCCCGCGCTATGCGCCGCGCCTGGTGCCGTGGGCGTGGCGCGCCGTGGCCGCGCTGCGGCCGCAGCCGTACCAGACCGTGCTGTCGAACATGGCAGCGCTCACGGGCCAGGCCATCGCCGCCTTCGACGAACTGACGCGAGAGGCATCGGCGCAGCATCACATCAGCCGTGACGGCGGACTGATTGCGTTCAGGAGCGAAGCTGCCCTCGATGCGAAATGCCGCGCCCTGCCCGTGTGGAACAGCTACGGTCTTGCCGCGGAGCGCGTGTCGGCCGCCGGCGTGCGCGAACTCGAGCCGGCACTGTGCCCGGACATCGCCGGGGGCATCTTCTATCCGAACGCCGGGCGCTGCAGCAATCCGCGCGGCCTTGGCGAGCATTACGCCCGGCGGCTGGTTGCACTGGGCGGGACGATCCTGCGCGATGAAGTGCGCGCTGTCCGCCAGGTGGCGCCGGGTCGTGCGGAAGTGGCGACCGCAACCGGAACCCATGCCGCCGTGCGCGTCGTCGTGGCAGCGGGCTACCGATCGGGGCCATTGCTGGCACAGCTTGGCTACCGGGTGCCGCTGGCGGCGGAGCGTGGCTATCACCTGATGTTGCCGGACGCCGGCATCGCACTGCGCCGCCCAGTCGTATTCGGCGAACCCTTGTTCGCGGCAACGCCGATGGATGGAGGGCTGAGGCTGGCCGGCACCGCCGAGTTCGCACACGCCGACGCCAGTCCCGACATGCGTCGCGCCGACATGCTGCTCAGGCTGGCCCGGCCATACCTGCCTGGCATCCGCGGCGCCAACGCCAGGTCATGGATGGGTGTGCGCCCTACCTTCCCGGATGGCATGCCCGCCATCGGCCGCGTCGGACAGGCTCCGTCCGTGCTCTATGCCTTCGGTCACGGCCACAACGGCCTGACCACCTCGGCGATTACCGCGAGGTGCGTGTCGAGCCTGGTGCGCGATGTGCCGCCCCCAGTGGACCTGTCGGCATTCCGCCTCGAACGCTTCCACTGAACGCTTAAACCTGCCACGCCCTCCCCACGGGAGGGTCGCTCTCACCTACCCGGAGACAACCATGCCCGAAATCACCCAATCGCAACTCGACACGCTCAATCGCCTGGGCGCCGCCACCATCCACGAAGCGCAGGGTCAGCGCGGCGCCATCGACCCTCGCATCGCCCCGCTGGACCCATTGATGCGCGTGGTCGGCCGGGCGCTGACCATCGATATCCGGCCCAGCGACAACCTGATGATCCACTACGCCCTGACCAAGGCCAAGCGCGGCGACGTGCTGGTCATCGATGCCAAGGGCTTTGTCGATGCCGGCCCTTGGGGCGACCTGCTCACGCTCGCGGCGCAGAAGATCGGCATCGCCGGCCTGGTCATCGACGGCGCGGTGCGCGACGCCAGCGCGATCGTCGACATGGGTTTCCCCGTGTTCTGCCGCGGCCTTTGCATCAAGGGCACGAACAAGTTCCAGCCCGGCAAAGTCAATGTGCCGGTCACAGTCGGCGGTGTCGTCGTGCACCCCGGCGACATCATCATGGGCGACCGCGACGGTGTCGTTGCCGTGGCTCGCGAAGAGGTTGAACAGGTGATCGCGGCAAGCGAAGAGCGCGAACGCAAAGAGGCCGCCATCCGCGAGCGCCTGGAAAGCGGCGCGACCATGGTCGAGCTGCTCGGCCTGCAGGACACGCTGCGGCGCCATGGCCTTGCCTGAAGCCCTCGATCGCCAACCACCAACGCAAGGACCTTCAACCATGCATCAATCCATCGTCAGCAGCCGCATGAGCCTGATCAAGCCGTCGCCCAGCATCGCCGCCAAGGCGCTGGTCGACGACCTGCGCGCGCAGGGACAGAACGTGCTCGACTTCACCATCGGCGAGCCTGACCTGGCCACGCCTGCGCATATCGGCGCCGCGGCGAACGCCGCCATCGCCCGCGGCGAAACCAAGTACACCAGTACGCTGGGAACCCCCGCGCTGCGGCGTGCCATTTCCGCCAGGCTCGGCCGCACCCTCGGCCTCGACTACAGCGCGGACGAGATCGTTGTGGGCTGCGGTGCCAAGCAGGTGATTTTCAGCGCGCTGACCGCATCGCTGGAAGACAGCGACGAGGTCATCATCAGCGCGCCCTACTGGGTGTCCTATCCCGACATGGTCACGATGAACGGCGGCAAGCCTGTCATCGTCAAGTGCGATGCCGACGTCGGCTTCAAGCTGACCGCGCCCGCACTGGAAGGCGCCATCACGCCGCGCACGCGCTGGCTGATCCTGAACAGCCCCAACAACCCGACCGGCGCGGTCTACACCGCCGCGGAACTGCGCGACCTGTGCGCGGTGCTGGAACGCCATCCGCACGTCTGGGTGATGAGCGACGAGATCTACGAGCCTTACGTGTATGACGGCGGCAGCGCCATGTCGCCGCTGGCGCTGATGCCGGCGCTGAAGCCGCGCTCGTTGCTGATCAACGGCATGTCCAAGGCCTATGCCATGACCGGCTGGCGCGTCGGCTATGGCGCCGGGCCGCGCGAGCTGGTCAAGGCCATCAGCACCATCCTGTCGCAAAGCTCGACCTGTACCAGCTCCGTGTCCCAGGCTGCCGCGGTCGTGGCGCTGGAGGGCGACCAGGCGTGCGTCCGCGAGATGGTCGGCATCTTCGAACAACGGCGCAACCGCATGGCGGTGCTCCTGAACGAGATCCCCGGCATTGCCTGCACACCGTCGGCAGGCGCCTTTTATCTCTACGCGTCAGTCAAGGCCCTGCTCGGCAAGCAGACGGATACCGGCAAGCTCCTTGAGACCGACCTCGACGTGGTAATGTTCTTCCTGAACCAGGCCGGCGTGGCGGTGCTCGACGGCACGGCATATGGCCTGTCGCCCTACTTGCGCTTTTCATTCGCCACCTCGCTGGAGGTGATCGAGGAAGGCTGCGAGCGCCTGAAGCGGGCCGTCGCGACGCTACGGTAGCGCACCTTCCGGAGTGGCCGGCAATGCTGCGCTACCTCGACCGGCGCGACCCGTCGTACAAGACCTGATCTGCAGCGCCCGCTTCAGGTCAGGCGGTCCGACGCCACCACATGGATGCCCGGCACCGCATCCCGCGCGGCCGCCAGCAAAGCCCTGGCAATCTGCTGCGCCGGATTAAGGCGCCAGCGACGAGGCAATACCGGCCCGAGCACCTTCAGCGCGGCCACCATGGCGCGTTCGCCGAAGCGAAACTCCGCGCGCTGCCCGCCGATCAATCCCGGGCGGACACAAGTCAGCGACGCAAAGCCAAGCCCCGCCAGGTCGCGCTCAAGTTCGCCCTTCACCCGGCTGTAGAAAATGCGTGAGGCCGCGTCCGCGCCGATCGCGGAATTCAGCACATAGGCGGGCGTGCCATGTTGCCTGGCCAGGCGCGCGACGGCGAGTGGATAGTCATGGTCCACGCGCCGGAATGCCTGCTCGGAGCCGGCAGCCCGCATCGTGGTGCCGAGCGTGCAGATGACAGCATCCGCCTGCCACCATGGCGCATCCTCCGGCAGCTGGTCGAAGTCAACCACCGGCGCCAGCAGCTTCGGGTGCGCGGGCAGCGCGCGCCGGCCTGGCGCCACTACGCTGCTCACGCCCGGGTCGGCAAGCGCCTGTTCCAGGACATGGCTTCCGACCAGTCCGGTCGATCCCACCAGCAGCAGCTTCATGTTCAGTCTCCGTATCCACGCGCCCCACGGCGCTGGTCAGCTTGAAATCGCCTGGAATTTTCAACCAATGAAAATATACGGCATTAGTTTGACGCTGTTCCGCTCCGCTCCCTAAGATCTCCCGCACAGAGTTTCCCTCAACGAAACCAGATGCGCGCGCACCGCCTCGCGCCCAGGAGACAACCCGATGCAGCGTCATTCCCGCCAGCGGCGTGCCGTAGTTGCGGCGCTCGCCACCCTGCCCGCCTTGTGCGCCTGGTCCGCACCGGCCCGCGCGGCAGAGGCATTTCCCTCGCGTCCGATCCGGCTGGTGGTGCCCTTCACGCCCGGCGGCACCACTGACATCCTGGCGCGCCTGGTTGCGCAGAAGGCCGGCGAAACGCTGGGCCAGCAGATCGTGGTCGACAACCGCCCGGGCGCGGGCGGCATCATCGGCGCGGAGGCCGTGGCGCGCAGCGCGGCTGACGGCTATACGCTGCTGATGGGCACGCTGGGCACGCAGGTGACCAACCAGTTTATCTATCCGCGCATGCCGTACGACAGCACCCGGGACTTCGTGCCCGTGACGCTGGTCGCCAATTCCCCCAACGTGCTGCTTGTCAACAGCACGCTGAACGCCAGATCGGTGGGTGAACTGGTGACGCTGGCCAGGCGCGAGCCGGGCAAAATCAACTACGCCTCCACCAGCACCGGCGGGTCGCCCCACCTGTCAGGCGAGTTGCTGAACATGATGGCGGGCGTCAGCATGCAGCACGTGCCGTACAAAGGGGCCGCCCCCGCCATGACGGACCTGCTCGCGGGCCAGGTCAACCTGATGTTCGACAACCTGCCGTCCGCGCTCGCACAGATCCAGGCTGGCAAGGTGACGGCGCTGGCGGTCACCAGTGCCAGGCGGGCCTCGGTGCTGCCTTCCGTGCCGACCGTGCGCGAGTCGGGGCTGCCGGGCTATGAAGTCAATTCCTGGTTCGGGCTGCTCGCGCCGGCCGGCACGCCGCCCGAGCGCGTGCGCCAGCTCCAGCAGGCAGTGGACAAGGTGCTGGCCACGCCCGACGTGCGCAAGCGCATCGAACAGCTTGGCGCCGAGCCAGGCGGCGAAGGCTCCGCCGCGTTCGCGGCGCAGATCAGGAGCGATACGGAAAAATGGTCGCGCGTGATCCAGACCGCCGGCATCAAGGCGCAATGACACGGCCGGGCAGCGCCAAACCCTGACACACGACAACCATGACCAAGACCAACACCCTTCGTATCGGCTCGGGATCGGGCTGGTGGGGCGACCGCGTGGAGCCCGCAGAGCGTTCGGCGCGCCTGGGCAAGCTCGACTACCTGTGCTTCGAGACCATGGCCGAGGCCACGGTATCCGCCGCGCAGGTGCGCAAGCGGCGCGATGCCGGCTTTGCCGGCTACGACACCTATCTCGACGAGCGCATGCGCGCAGTGCTGCCACCCTGCATCGCCAACGGCACGCGCATCATCAGCAACCAGGGCTGGATTCATCCGCTGGGCGCGGCCCGGCGCGTAGCCGAACTCTGCGAGGAACTGGGCCTGCCCGGGGTCAGGATCGCCGCGGTCACCACCACGGACCTGACCGGGAGCATCTGCGAGCTGGATCTCACCCTGCTGGAAAGCGGCGCACCGGTTTCCTCGCTGCGTGAAACGCTGATCAGCGCCGAGCCATACGAAGGCGCCGAGCCGATCGTCGCCGCATTGCGTGCAGGCGCGCAGATCGTGATCACCGGGCGCGTGGCCGACCCGTCGCTGTTCCTCGCGCCGATGATCCATCATTTCGGCTGGTCGCAGGACGACGTGACGCAGCTTGCGCGCGGCAGCGCCATCGGCCATTTGCTCGAGTGCGGCGCGCAGGTGACGGGGGGATATTTCGGCGACCCCGGCTACAAGGATGTGCCGGAACCATGGAACCTGGCCTTCCCGATCGCCGAGGTGGAGGCCGACGGCAGCGCCGTGATCGGCAAGGTGGATGGCAGCGGCGGGCGCATCGACCTGCAGACGGTCAAGGAGCAGATGTTCTATGAAGTCCACGACCCGCGCCGCTACATCACGCCGGACGTGGTGGTCGACTTCTCGACTGCGGTGCTCGAACAGGTGGGGCCGGACCGCGTGCGCATCAGCGGCGTGAGCGGGCAGCCGCGCACCGATACGCTCAAGGTGTCGCTGGGCTGCACTGAAGGGCATATCGGCGAAGACATGTTCTTCTACGCTGGGCCGGGTTGCCTGGAAAAGGCCAGGCTGGCCAAACGCATCCTCGAAGCGCGCTTTGCCATGGCAAGGTTGCAGGCGGACGAGGTGCGCGTCGACTTCCTTGGCGTCAACGCCGTGCACGGCGCGGCCTCGCCCGAGCCTGCCTGCGAGCCCAACGAAATCGCCGTCCGCGTCGCCGCGCGCACCCGCACGCGCGAGGAAGCCGCCAAGGTCGGCCGCGAGATCGACAGCATGGCGGTCTGCGGCCTGGCCTCTACCGGCAAGCGCGTGCCGCACCAGGACCGCACGCGCGAGATCATCGGCGTCTGGTCGGCGCTGGTGCCGCGCGCATTGATCACCTCCCAGGTCCACTATCTCTGAGGATTCGCCATGCGTGTACCACTGCGCCGTCTCGCACACAGCCGCTCCGGCGACAAGGGCAATACTTCGAACACGGCAGTCATCGCCTATGCGCCGGAGTTCTACCCGCATATCAAGGCACAGCTGACGGCACCCGCATTCAAGGCGCTGTACGGCACGCTGATCACGGGCGCGGTCACGCGCCATGAAGTGGACGGGCTGCAGGTGCTCAACTTCGTGGCGGAGGGTGCGCTCAGCGGCGGTGTGTCGCGCAGCCTCGCGATCGACAACTACGGCAAGGCGCTGGCCAGCGCCGTGCTGCGTTTCGAAGTGGAAATACCTGACACGCTGGCCGGCCTGCTGCGCGGTCCGGCGCCATAGGCTCGCCGGAATGCGCGTCAGCTGCCGCCGGACCGGCGCGCCCTGGCACGCCGGCCGTCGGTGCATGCGTCGGCCCGCGGCGGTATCACGGTGCGCGTCCAGGCGCTGGTGATGCGCCGCGCCTCTTGCTTGAGCTTGCGCGCCAGCGCGGCCTCGCGCGAGCGGATGCGCGCACTCATCGCCGCCACGCTCAAGGCACCGATCGGCCGGCCCTCATAGTCGAGAATCGGTACCGCGATGCCGCCCATGCCGTCGACCACCCAATCGAGAAACAGCACATGCCCGCGCGCGCGGGCGGCCTCGATTTCCGCGGCGATGCACGCCGCATCGAGCCGCGGGTGCTTGCCAAGCTTGCGCGTGGTCTGCTGCAGCCGGCGCGCGCGCTCGGGCGCGGGCAGCCATGCCAGCACCGCCAGGCTGCCGGCGCCCACGCCGAGCGGCCTACGCGTGCCGACCGTCACGTAGTTCGCCCGTATCGCATACGTGCCGGGCTCCAGGTCGGTGCACACCGCCTCGCCACGGCTGGCCTCGGTCAGCACGGCGGTATCCTCGAACGCCTCCACCAGCCGTTCCAGTGCCGGACGCGCCAGCTTGCGCAAGTCCACGCGCCGCTGCGCCACGTCTGCCAGCTGGAAGATCTCAGGCCCGATGCCGTAGCGGCGCGCCTGGTCGCGCGTGGCGAACCCCTCCTGCACCAGCAGCTCGAGCATGCGTGAGGCCGTGGCCGGATCGAGTCCGGTGGCGCGCGCCACGTCGCTCATGCGGCGCACTTCCGGATCGGACAGCGCGCGCAGCACGGCCAGGGCGCGCTGGATCGGGGATGGGCGCGATGGCACCTGGCGGGCTCGCTCAGGCAGGCCCGGCGCCAGAGCGGCGCTCAGCCATGATGCGATGCTGCCAGGGTATCGCGCTTGATCTTCTTTGCCAGCGACCACTTGTGGACTTCGGTCGGGCCGTCGTAGATGCGAAACGCACGCACTTCACGGAAGACCTGTTCGACAATGGTGTCGCGCGACACGCCCATGCCGCCGAGGATCTGCACGCAGCGGTCAGCCACGCGGAACAAGGCATCGGACACGGCCACCTTGGCCATCGAACTCTCCGCGGTACCCAGGGAGCCGCCGTCGAGCACCCCGGCGCACCAGTCGATCATCAGTGCGGCCTGCTGCAGGTCGATCAGGTTCTCGGCCAGCATGAAGCCCACGCCCTCGTGGTCGATCAGCAGCTTGCCGAAAGCCTTGCGCGTGGTGGCGTAGGCACGCGCGATCTCGTCGGCACGTGCCACACCCCCGAACCAGCGCATGCAATGCGACAGCCGCGCCGGCGACAAGCGAACCTGCGCATAACGGAAGCCCTCGTCCACCTCGCCCAGCACCTGGTCCTGCGGCACGCGCAGGCCGTCGATCAGGACCTGTGCATGCCCGCCCGGCATGGAACTGTCGATGGTATCGAGCAGGCGCTCGATGCGGATCGCCGGATGCGGCAGGTCGACCAGGAACATGGTGGCCTGCGCGCGCTCACCGTCGCCGGTACGCGCCATCAGGATGCCGACCCTGGCCCCTTGCGCACCGGTGATGAACTTCTTGCGCCCGCGGATCACCCATTCGTCGCCGTCCCTGACCGCGGTGGTCTGGAGCATCGACGGATCGGAGCCCGCCCCGCCTTCTTCCGCCGGCTCGGTCATGAAGAACGCGGAGCGGGCCTCGCCGCTGACCAGCGGTGCAAGGAAGCGTTGCTGCTGTGCGTCCGTGGCGACCTTGCCCAGCAGGAACATATTCCCCTCGTCCGGGGCCATGGTGTTGACCGCGACCGGCCCGAGGGGCGACAAGCCCGAGCGCTTGAGCACGGCTGCGGTTTCGAGCTGGGTCAGGTGCGAGCCGTCGGCCAGGATATGTGGCGTCATGACGCCGGCCGCGCGCGCCTGGTCGCGAAGCTCGGCGACCAGCCCGGCCGTCGGGCCGTGGGCTTCGCAACGCACATCGCGCTCATATGGCACCACGACGTCGCGGACAAAGCGCTCGACGCGATCGGCAATGACACGGCTTCTTTCTGTGGGACAGGCGGTGAACATGGTGAGCCTCGTTGTCAGGACAGGATCCGATTGTAGGACGGCGCACCGCGGGGCCGCTGTCACGGAAGGCCGTTCGCACCAGGAAAACCCGACACCTGGTCTGCAGCCGCTGCCTGACGTCCGACGGAGTAATCGCATTGAGATCACTGGTATGTGGATTTCACCTATACCTATGCTCATAACAATCGACTAGTATTGCTTCAATCGAGCACGAGGGCACAAAGCGATGTCACTTGTATTGAAGCTGAAAGACCTGTTGGGACCCGATACGGTTCTCACCGAACCCGCGGACGTTGCCGCCTACATCGAGGACTGGCGCGGCCGCTACACGGGTCCGGCGCTGTGCGTGGTGCTGCCGTCCTCCACCGCGCAAGTCGCCGCGGTGGTGCAGGCCGCGGCCCAGGCCAACGTGCCCGTGCTGCCGCAAGGCGGCAATACCAGCCTGTGCGGCGGCGCGGTGCCAGCCCCGGACGGCACGCCGCCCATCGTCATCAGCCTGGCACGCATGCGCCGCATCCGCGCGATCGATGCGGCCAACAACTCGATGGAAGTGGAGGCAGGCTGCGTGCTGGCCGCCATCCAGCAGGCGGCGGCGGAACAGGGGCGCCTCTACCCCGTGAGCCTGGGCGCCGAAGGCTCCTGCCAGATCGGTGGCAACATCGCCACCAATGCGGGCGGCACCGGCGTGCTGCGCTACGGCAACACCCGCGACAACGTGCTCGGCCTTGAAGTGGTCCTCCCTGACGGCCAGGTCTGGAACGGCCTGTACCGCTTGCGCAAGAACAACACCGGCCTCGATCTCAAGCACCTGTTCATCGGCTCAGAAGGCACGCTGGGCGTGATTACCGCCGCCACGCTCAAGCTGCACCCGCTGCCCACCGCGCACGCCATGGCGTGGCTGGCGGTGCGCACGCCGCAGGCGGCGCTGGAGATGCTGGGACGTTTCCAGCAGCGCTGCGGCGCCACGCTGTCCGCGTTTGAAATGCTCAACGACGTGCAATTGCAGATCGTGCTCGACCATGTCCCCGGCCGCCGTGCGCCCTTGCCTGCCAGCCATCCCTGGCACGTGCTGGTGGAACTTGCCGACACCGGCCGGCGCGAGCTGCTCGACGAGGTGCTGCAGGAAGTGCTGGAGCAAGGCGTGGCCGAAGGCCTGGTCGACGATGCCGTGGTGGCCGCCAGCGGCGCGCAGCGCGAAGCCATGTGGCAGGTGCGGCATAGCGTCTCCGAAGGCAACAAGAAGGCGGGCCTGGGCCTGAACACCGATTGCGCCGTGCCGGTCTCGGTGGTGCCGCAGTTCATTGAGCGCGCCACCGCGGCGGCGCATGCGGTCCTGCCGGATTTGCCGATCATCGTGGTGGCCCACCTGGGCGATGGCAACGTCCACTTCATCCCGCTGGTGCCTTTCCCGCAGTGGGAAGCGCTGCCGGGGCGCGATGCCGTGGCCGCCCGCATCAAGCACGCCATCGACCAGGTGGCCTACGAACTGGGCGGCACCTTCAGCGCGGAACATGGCATTGGCCAGGTCCTGACCGAGGAAATGGCGCAGTTCAAGCCGGCGGTCGAGATCGCCATGATGCACGGCATCAAGCGCATGCTCGACCCTCGCGATCTGTTCAACCCCGGCCGGCTGCTGCCGTCCCCACCTTCCCAGCAATAACGGCAATCAAGGAGCCCGCATGAACGACCACAGCCCCATCAACTCTTCTCGCCGGCGTGCCCTCAAGGTCGCCGCTGCCGGCCTCGGCACGCTTGCCGCGCCCGCCGTGCTCCAGTACGCGCGCGCGCAGTCCAAGCGCATCGTGGTGCGCGACGACGGCGGCATCTACACCAAGGCCTACAGCGCGGTGTACTACAAGCCGTTCACCGAGAAGACCGGCATCGAGGTCGTGGGCGTGCAGGCCAACGCCGAACCGGTGGCGCAGATCCGCAGCATGGTCGAGACCAGGAACTACACCTGGGACATGGCCAAGATCAGCCAGCCGGCCATCCTGCTGCTGACGCAGGGCGGCAAGGTCTACCTGGAGAAGCA
>JACXTT010000410.1_pt1 | contig 72375 bp, 68 predicted proteins | sample 9270951 | NCBI WGS metagenome assembly JACXTT01 (sample SAMN15532306, study PRJNA645909) | rock metagenome | isolation source: weathered quartz diorite | place: Puerto Rico | collected 2017-06-21
TCCATCGAGCAGACGCGATTGTAGGAACGCTTTTATAACCAGTCAAGCATAACGATTTCTAATAACACTACTTTTTGTAATTAGTAACAAGACCTGTCAGGTCGGGCAAGCGCCACTCGATCGCCGGGAATCGTAGGCCAGGCCTAGCCCCGTACCGATTCCAACGACGCGGCGGAGGCCAAAAAACTTACAATTTGCGTCGACGCAAACAAATGATTTTTTTGCCGGTACGCCTGTGCGTGTGTATCGTGGCACACACCAAAGCGGTATCCCGGCTCTGTCGCGGTGCCACACCCGGACCTGAATTCACTATGCAATACAAAGACTTGCGCGATTTCATCAACCAGCTCGAGCAACTGGGAGAGCTGCGGCGCACCAGCGCGCCGGTGTCCCCCAACCTCGAGATGACGGAGATCTGCGACCGCCTGCTGCGTGCTGGCGGGCCGGCAGTGCTGTTCGAACGTCCGGCGGGCCCTGACGGCATCCATGGCGTTCCGGTGCTCGCCAACCTGTTCGGGACGACGCACCGGGTGGCGCTGGGCATGGGCGCGGAATCGCTCGAAGACCTGCGCGACATCGGCCGGGTGCTGTCGGCCCTGAAGGAACCCGAGCCGCCGCGCGGACTGCGCGAGGCCGGCAAGCTGTTTACGCTGGCCAAGTCGGTCTGGGACATGGCGCCCAAGCGCGTCAACAGCCCCGCCTGCCAGGAAATCGTCTGGGAAGGCAATGACGTGGATCTGGCGCGCCTGCCGATCCAGACCTGCTGGCCCGGCGATGCCGCGCCGCTGATCACCTGGGGGCTGGTGGTCACCAAGGGACCGCACAAGAAGCGGCAGAACCTGGGCATCTACCGCCAGCAAGTGATCAGCCGCAACCAGGTCATCATGCGCTGGCTGGCCCACCGTGGCGGCGCGCTCGATTTCCGCGAACACGCGCTGGCCAATCCCGGCAAGCCGTTCCCGATCGCGGTGGCGCTCGGCGCCGACCCGGCCACCATCCTGGGCGCGGTCACGCCGGTGCCGGACACGCTCTCCGAATACCAGTTCGCCGGCCTGCTGCGCGGCAGCCGCACCGCGCTGGCCGGCTGCCTGACGCCGACACTGTCCGAACTGAGCGTGCCGGCTTCGGCCGAGATCGTGCTGGAAGGCCATATCCAGCCCGACCCGGAACATCCGTCGGGTTACCAGCACGCGCTCGAAGGCCCCTATGGCGACCACACCGGCTATTACAATGAGCAGGACTGGTTCCCGGTCTTCACGATCGACCGCATCACCATGCGGCGCGACCCGATCTACCACTCCACGTATACAGGCAAGCCGCCCGACGAGCCGGCCGTGTTGGGCGTGGCGCTGAACGAGGTCTTCGTGCCGCTGCTGCAGAAGCAGTTTCCTGAGATCACCGACTTCTACCTGCCGCCGGAAGGCTGCAGCTACCGCATGGCGCTGGTGCGCATGAAGAAGCAGTACGCCGGCCACGCCAAGCGCGTGATGTTCGGCGTGTGGAGCTTCCTGCGCCAGTTCATGTATACGAAGTTCATCGTGGTGGTGGACGACGACGTGGACGTGCGCGACTGGAAGGAGGTGATCTGGGCCATCACGACCCGCGTCGACCCTAGCCGCGACACCGTGATGGTGGACAACACGCCGATCGACTACCTGGACTTCGCCTCGCCCGTCTCCGGCATCGGCTCCAAGATGGGCATCGACGCCACCGACAAATGGCCCGGCGAGACCACTCGCGAGTGGGGCCGCACGATCACGATGGACGCTGCCGTCAAGGCCAGGGTGGACGGCATGTGGGAGACGCTGTTCGCCCAACCCGCCGGCGGCGCACCGCGCTGACGGGTATCATGGCGCACACGGCCCTTGGAAGCGTTCCATGACGAGACAAGCGATGTGCTTCTAGCCCGGCCACCCGCCACCCCGCGCCGGCAACAGACCGGCCAAGGAGGAGACATGACCACCCTCGAAGAAGGGAAACTGATGTGGACGCCGTCCGCGACGTTCCGCGACGGCAGCCGGCTGTCGCACTTCCAACAATGGCTGCGCCGCGAGCGCGGCCTGGCCTTCGACGACTACGCCGACCTGTGGCAGTGGTCCGTCACCGATGTCGAAGCTTTCTGGGACGCCATCCGCGCCTACTTCGACCTGCGCTTCGACACGCCCGCTGCGCGCGTGCTCGCCAACCGCACGATGCCCGGCGCACGCTGGTTCGAGGGCGCCACGCTGAACTACGTGCAGCAGGTCTTTCGCCACGCCGGCAGCGGCGCGGCCCGCCAGCGCGCCGCGATCCGCCATGCCGGCGAGGCCCAGCCACTGACCGACGTTTCCTGGGACGCGCTGGAGCGCCAGGTGGCATCACTCGCCCACGCGCTGCGCGGCATGGGCGTTGCGCGCGGCGATCGCGTGGCGGGCTACCTGCCGAACATTCCCGCCACCGTCGTCGCGTTCCTGGCCACGGCCAGCCTCGGCGCCATCTGGTCGGGCTGCGCGCCGGACATGGGCCAGGTGGCCGTCGTCGACCGCTTCCGCCAGATCGAACCCAAGGTGCTGATCGCCGTGGACGGCTACCGCTACGGCGGCAAGCCGTTCGACCGCACGCCGGTGGTGGCGGATCTGGTGGCCGCGCTGCCGTCGCTGACCGACCTGGTGATCGTGCCGCAACTCGGCGCCCCGCTGGAGGTGGACAACCGCGTACGGCGGCACGCCTGGCAAGACGTGCTCGCGCACGACGTGCCGCTGGCGATCGAGTCCGTGCCGTTCGACCACCCGCTGTGGATCGTCTACTCGTCCGGCACCACCGGTAGCCCCAAGCCCATCGTGCATGGCCACGGCGGCATCGTCATCGAGCAACTGAAGCTGATGGCGTTCCACAACAACCTCGGCCCGGACGACGTCTTCCACTGGTACAGCAGCAGCGGCTGGATCATGTGGAACGCGCAGGTCGCCGGCCTGCTGCTCGGCACCACCATCGCGCTGTATGACGGCAACCCCGCCTGGCCCGACGCCGGCGTGCTGTGGCGCTTTGTCGACGATGCCGGCGTCACGTTCTTCGGCGCGGGCGCCGCATTCTTCACCGGCAACATGAAGGCCGGGATTGTCCCCGCGGCCATTGCCGACCTGTCGCGCCTGCACGGGCTGGGCTCCACGGGCTCGCCGCTGCCGGCGGAAGCCTACGACTGGATCTACCGCCACGTGCGCGACGACATCTGGCTCGCGCCCATGTCTGGCGGCACCGACTTCGCCGGATCGTTCGTGGCTGCCTGCCCGCTGCTGCCGGTGGTCTCGGGCGAGATGCAATGCCGCTGCCTGGGCGCAAAGGTGGAAGCCTTCGACGACGCCGGCCAGCCGCTCGTGGACGAAGTCGGCGAGCTGGTCTGCACCGTGCCGATGCCGTCGATGCCGCTTTTCCTGTGGGGCGACGCCGACGGACAGCGCTACCGCGACAGCTACTTCGACGTCTACCCCGGCGTGTGGCGGCATGGCGACTGGATCAAGATCACGTCGCGCGGCGGCGCCATCATCTACGGCCGCTCCGACGCCACCATCAACCGCCACGGCATCCGCATGGGCACGAGCGAGCTGTACCGCGTGGTAGAGGACCTGCCGGAGGTGCTCGACAGTCTGGTGATTGACCTCGAATACCTCGGCCGCGAGTCGTACATGCCGCTCTTCGTGGTGCTGCGCGAGGGGCTGGTGCTCGACGACGCGCTGCGCGACGTCATGCGCGCGCGCATCCGCGACGCGCTGTCGTCGCGCCACGTGCCCAATGAGATCGTCCAGGTGCCCGGCGTGCCGCGCACGCTGTCGGGCAAGAAGATGGAAGTGCCGATCAAGAAGCTGCTGCTCGGCCATGCGCCGCACAGCATCGCCAACCGCGACGCGATGGCCAACCCGGACATGCTGGACTGGTACTTCGACTACGCCACGCGCTTCCTGGCGGCACGGCAGGCAAACCCGGCGACGGCCTAGCCATTCCACGCGGCGGCCGGCAACACGCCGGCCGCCGCTAGAACTCCACGTCCAGTTCGCTGATCTCGTCGGGCTCCTCACGCGCCGCCGCCATCCATTCCTGCAGCTCTGGCATCGCGAGGATCGTCTTGCAATAGGCGACGGGCTCCGGGTCCAGCATCACGCCGTAGGTCACAAAGCGCGTGACGACGGGCGCGTACATGGCATCGGCCATCGTGCGCGTGCCGAACAGATATGGCCCGCCGTAGCGCGACAGGCATTCGGTCCAGATCTCGGTGATGCGGTCGATGTCCGCCTGCGCGCGCGACCACACCTTCAGGCCCGGGAAGTGTCCCTTGAGGTTCATCGGCAACGCGGCGCGCATGGCGGCAAACCCGGAGTGCATCTCGCCGCAGATGGCGCGGCAGTGCGCGCGCGCGCCGCGGTCGGCCGGCAGGAGGCCCGCCTTGGGCCGGATCTCGTTCAGGTATTCGGCAATTGCCAGCGTGTCCCACACCGTCACGCCCTGATGGCGCAGGCAAGGCACCAGGATAGAGGGCGAGAGCAACAGGATCTCCAGCTTCGCAGCCGGGTCGTCCGGCGGCACCAGCACCTCCTCGAATTCCAGCCCGGCAAAGCGGGCCAGCAGCCACCCGCGCAGCGACCATGACGAATAGGTCTTGCTGCTGATGGTCAGGGTCGTCTTCGCCATCACGCCTCCTCTCCGCTACGGCGGCACGTGATTCCTTGCAGTATGGACCGCCACACACGAACCGGGAAACCTCGCGCACGCTTGCGGTGCCTCGCGCGCGGGCCAACGGCTCCTGCACGCACCACCACGAGGCCTGCCTGCTCGCGCCAGCCCGCCGCCGGTCCAATTCGGACTGCGCGAGCGCCGGACGCGCCACGCGGCCGGCATGGCGCCCGTATGCCATGGCGCGCCGCAAGCCTCATGCCAGCGGCGGATACCTGTCGCCGCGTTTGGCATATATATTGCGCACAAGAGGCACCGGCGACATCACGGGGCGATCCATGCTCTACCACGCTTACCAGACCTACGCGGACCTGACGCAGCCCGGGTGCGCGCTGGCCGACCTGACCGCGTCCGCGATCGCCGCCAACCCGTGCCTGGCGGGTTCCGAGCCGCTGCGCGCCATCCGTGCCGCGTGCGAGGTGGCGGCGCTCGCGCGCCTCACTCACCAGCGTCCGCCGTTCGGCATCGACAGCGTCACCGTCGACGGCATGCCGGTGCGCGTGACCGAGGAGGTCGTGACCCGCACGCCGTTCTGCTCGCTGCTGCGCTTTCGCCGGCACGGCGTCTCGGGGCAGCCACGCGTGCTGCTGGTGGCGCCCATGTCCGGGCATTTCGCCACACTGTTGCGCGGCACCGCGCGGACCATGCTGCGCGACCACGATGTCTACATCACCGACTGGATCAACCCGCGCGACGTCCCGCTCGCGGCGGGCCGCTTCGGCTTCGACGAGTTCGTTCATCACCTGATGCTGTTCCTGCGCGCGCTGGGCGGCGGCACGCACCTGGTCGCGGTCTGCCAGCCGACCGTCGCCGCGCTCGCCGCCGTGGCGCTGATGGCGGAGGACGGCGACCCGGCCCAGCCGTCGAGCCTGACGCTGATGGCCGGGCCGATCGACGCGCGGGTGAACCCGACCCGCGTCAACGAACTGGCCACCAGCCGCCCGATCGAATGGTTCGAGAACACGCTGACGGCCTTCGTGCCCGCGCGCTTTCCCGGCGCGCTGCGGCGCGTGTATCCCGGCTTTGTGCAGTTGCTGTCGTTCATGAGCATGAACCTGGACCGCCACGAGCAGGCGCTGCGCGAGTTGCACGACCTGCGCGCACGCGGCGAGGACGAGAAGGCCGACGCCATCCACGCGTTCTACACCGAGTACTTCGCCACCATGGACCTGTGCGCGGAGTTCTACCTGGAGACGGTGAGCCTGGTGTTCCAGCGCTTCCTGCTCGCGCAAAGCCTGCTGGACGTCGACGGACGCCGGGTCTCGCCGCGCGCGATCCGGCGCGGCGCGCTGCTGACCATCGAGGGCGAGCGCGACGACATCTGCGCCATCGGCCAGACCATGGCCGCGCAGGACCTGTGCGCCAGCCTGCGGCCATCCATGCGCATGCATCATGTGCAAACGGGCGTGGGCCACTACGGCGTGTTCAGCGGCAGGCACTGGGAGACGCGCGTCTATCCGCTGGTGCGGGAGACGATCTACATGAACGCGTAGGGAACACGCGGGGAAGCACTGGGAAACAGGCCGCGACGGTATCATCGGACTTTCCCCGCACCGCCGGTCTTCCGGCAGCATCCACATGGCCGCCCTGCCCCTTGCGCGTTTCCAGCAACAAGACCTCCTGCGCATCGGCGGCGCCGATACGTTCCTGCTGCTCTCCCCGGCCCACGGCGGCCGGCTTGTGCGCTGGGTGTGCGGCGGCCGAGACGTCCTCTACTGGCCGGACGGCGCCGACTGGACAAACGCGGCGAAGATCCGCGGCGGCAACCCGCTGCTGTTCCCGTTCATCGGCCGGCACTTCGTGGAAGGCAACGCGGGACAGTGGCGGGACGCGACGGGCGTGGTTCGCGCGCTGCCGCAGCACGGCTTCGCGCGCGACCTGCCCTTCGCCGTGACGGCGTGGAGCGACGACGCGGTCACGCTGTCGCTGGCGTCATCACCGGCTACGCGCGCGGGCTATCCGTTCGATTTCGTGTTCGAGGTCGCGTACCGGCTGCTGCCGGACGCGCTGGAAGCCACGCTGCGCATCACCAACACCGGCAGCGCACCGCTGCCGTGCTACGCCGGCCATCACTTCTACTTTGCACTACCGCACGCGGCGCGCGGCGCGTGCGCGCTGACGATACCGCCCGCGCAACGCCAGCGACAACGGCCGGATGGCAGCCTTAGCGCTGCCGAACAAGGAGACACCGACTACCGACTGGACGACGCGCGCCTGCAGGACACCTTCCATGTGCTGCCGGAGACCGCACCGCAAGGGAGCGTCACGCTCGCCATGCCGGGCGGACGCACGATCGCCATCGACCTCGACATGGTGGGCAGCGTCGCGTGGCACGCGGTGACGACGTGGACGGAAAGCGAGCACTCCGATTTCTATTGCGTGGAACCGTGGCTCGGCCTGCCCGATGCCATTCATCACGGTCAGGGGCTGCAATGGATCGCGCCAGGGGAACGGATGAGCGCGTCCTGCCGGCTGCGCCTGGCAACAATGGAAGGAGGCTAGCGCTCGAAGTCCAGCCCGCCGATCAGGACGGCGGGGTCGGCCTGCGAGCGCGAGTGCAGGTCGATCTGGCGCGGCTCCTGCCAGGCGGCCAGCTTGGCCGGCAGCGCCTCCAGGTAGCGGGCGAAGCGCAGCGCGCCATCCGCGCTGAACAGGCCCTCGACCTCGCGGCCATCCCAGGCCAGCATGATATTGAGCGGATGCATGTAGCGTCGCGCGTCCGGATCGGACGGTTCGGACGCCGAAATGCTCACCCGCACCGGCCAGCCGGCTTGCTCCGGCAGTTCGATGCGCACGGCAAGGCGCCCCCTGTACAGCCCGGCGATCGTCTCGACGATACGCGGGGCGAATTCCGCCCCAAAGCGCGCTGCGGTGTCCGTGGTCACGGTGGTGGTCCCGTTGGTGTGTGGTGTGGCGGCATGCTAGCACGCGGCCACCCGCGCGGACATCGGGGGCAAGCCCGTAGGACGGCACCGGTGCCGTCGCCGCGTCAGGCCCGCCGCCGTGCGCCACCGACGGGTTCGACGCGCGAGCCGACGCCGCCCGTTGCCGCAAGCGCAACGGTCACGATCACCGCCGCCAGCCCGAACCATACCGCCGGGCCGACCGTCTCGCCTGGCCACGCGGCGGCCATGACCACCGCCGCGATCGGCGCCACCGCGGTGAACAGCGATGCCTCCGCGCTTGCCACACGCGCCGCGCCGGCATACCAGAGCCAGAATCCGGCCACCGTCGGCACCATCGCGTAGTACGCGACGCCGGCCAGCGCCTGCGGTGCGAGCGCGAACGGCACGCGCTGCCACTCCCACACGGCCGGCAGCGCGCACGCCAGCAGGCCGACCGCCGCCATCGTCGTGGCCTGCGACAGCGCCGGCAGCGGCACGCGCAGACGCTTGTTGAGCAGAATGAAGAACGCCTCGCAGACGACCGCCGCGAGCACCAGCAGGTTGCCAAGCAGCGCCCGAGGCCGCGTGGCCTCGTCGTGGCCGCCGCTCGCCGCCACGATGACGACGCCCAGCGTGGCGATGGCGATCGCCGCCAGCAGGCGCGGCGTGGGACGCTCGCGCAGCACCACCGCCGACGTCAGCGCCGCCACGGCGGGCAGCGCGCCGACGATGACCCCCGCCTGCCCCGCCGTCGTCAGCGGCGTGCCCGCGATCAGGCAGACGGTGTACCCGACGCTGCCCGCCAGCCCCTGCAGCACCAGCAACACGGCATCGCGACGACCGGGCCGGGGCCAGCGCGTACCGGTGAGCCACATCAACACGGCAAACACCGGCAGCGCCAGTGCAAAGCGCAGCGCGGTCGCCGTGAACGGCGGCAACGATGCACCAACGATCTTGCTCGCCAGGACGGTGCTGCCCACGGTGATCATGGCGGCGGTCAGGCAGAGATAAGCGGTCAGGCGGCCCGGCATGCGGCGCTCCTTCAATCGGGAAGGCGCCAGTATCGGCAGCCGCCGGGCCGCGGTCTTGGATAAATGTGCGGCGCGCGAGGATCGGGAAAGCGCGGGAAAGCCGACGGGAATCTAGGCTCGTGCGGCGTAGCGTCCGGGCGGCACGCCGAAGACCTGGACGAACCAGCGGTGCAGGTGGCTCTGGTCGCAGAATCCCGCCGCCAACGCGACTTCTGCCGCCGGCACGCGCTGGCGCAACAGCCGCCGGGCCAGCGCCAGCCGCCGCTGCAGGATGTACGCGTGCGGGGCCAGCCCGGTCTCCCGCAGAAACGCCCGGTGCAGTTGGTAGCGGCTCATCGCCGCGTCGCCGGCCAGCGTGGCCAGCGTCAGCGGCCCCGCCGGGTCGGCGTCGATCCGCTCCAGCACGCGCCGCATCGCCAGGCTACGGGAAGAATGGCGGCGCCCGGCCGGCGGCAGCGCGTGACGCAGGGCCGCCGACAGCGTCAGCAGGCCGGACTCGCACGCCATCCGCCCCAGCGTGCCGGAGGCGCCCGTCGCGCGCGCGAACAGTGCATCGAACAGACCGCGCAGCCGGGCATCGTCCGCCACGGCGCGCGCGAAGACCGGCGCGGGGCCTGCGCCCTCCTGCACGTCGCGTTGCGCGTCGCCAAGCAGGTCCGGATCGAGGTAGAGCATGCGCCAGGCACGCGCCTCGCCGCCGAGCGCGTGCCCGTCGTGCACCTCGCCGGGATTGACGAAAATCAGTTGGCCGGCCGCGGCCTCCACCTGCCGGGCGTCGCTGGCGGAGCGGTGTCCGCCACGGTCGATGACGCCGATGCCGTACTGGTCATGCGTATGGCGCGGGAAGCTGCGCGCGGTGTCAGCCATCATGGCCTCGATGCCTGACAGGCAAGACGTGTGATAGCGGACGGCGTGCTTCATGACGGCGTGAGCAGCGTGGGATGGGGCACCGGGGGCGGCAAGCGCCCATCTTGCCACGACGCGCGCGCCAGCGCTCAGGCGACGCCCGGATTCGCGCGGAACCAGTCGATGAGGAAGTCCAGCATCGCCCGCAGCGCGGCGGACATCTGCCGGCGCGAGCCGTAGACGCCGTGGATGCCAAGCGTCTGCGGCGCGTAGTCGGGCAACAGCCGCACGAGCTGACCGCTGGCGATCAACGGCGCGGCGGCGAACACCGGCTGCATCGCAATCCCCGCGCCCTCGCGCGCGGCGGCCAGCAGTGCCATCGATTCGTTCGCGCTCAGGTTGCCGGCCACCGGCACCGCCAACGGCTCGCCGCGTTTGGCGTCGGCGAACTTCCACAGGCTCTTGCCGAAGTAGGAGTACGTCAGGCAGTTGTGCACGGCCAGGTCTTCCGGCCGGCGCGGCGTGCCGTGCGCGGCCAGGTAGGACGGCGCCGCGCAGACCACCGAGTGGCATTCACCGAGCGGGCGGGCAATCAGGTTCGGATCCAGGTCGTTGGTGATGCGCACGGCCAGGTCGATGCGTTCCTCCACCAGGTTGACCGCGCGCGCATCGACGACCAGGTCGACGGCGGTCTGTGGATAGCGGCGCAGGTAGGCCGCCACCGCCGCGCCCATCACCTGCTGGGCCAGCACCTGCGCGCACGCCACGCGCAGCAGGCCGCGCGGCGTGTCGCCCTCCGGCCCGTCGGCCACCGCCATCTGGCCGGCAATCTCCAGCATCTGCCGGCAGCGCGCCAAGGTGGCCTCTCCCGCCGGTGTAAGGCCGATGCGGCGCGTGGTCCGATGCAGCAACCTGGCGCCGGACCACGCCTCCATTTGCGCCAGGTAGCGCGTCACCATGGCGCGCGACATGTCCAGCCCGTGGGCGGCGGCGGTCAGGCTGCCCCGGTCGACGATGGCGACAAAGACTTCGGCGGCGGTGACGCGGTCCATATTTGATCGAATGACGCAACAAATATGGTCATCATAGACGGTTTTTCGACCGAATTGATTCACTTACAGTGATGCCATCACAACCCCATTCCCTGACGGAGAATCACGATGGCACGCTTCCCTTCCCTCGTCCGCATCAGCCTCGCCGGCACCCTTGCCGTGGCCAGCCTGGCTGCCCATGCCGCCGGCGCCCCGCTGCGCCTGGAGGTCTACAACCCGGGCGACAAGGGCATCTTCCCGGTATCGTCCGAGATCATCACCGGCGCACACGAGGCGGTGCTGATCGATGCGCAGTTCCAGCGCAGCGACGCCGAAGCGCTGGTGCAAAAGCTCAAGGCCAGCGGCAAGACGCTGACCACGGTTTACATCAGCCAGAGCGACCCCGACTATTACTTTGGCCTGGACGTCATCGAGGCGGCCTTCCCCAACGCGAAGATCGTTGCTACGCCACAGACCGTGGCGGCCATCCAGGCGTCGATGAACGGCAAGCTGGCCTACTGGGGCCCGATCCTGAAGGAAAACGCGCCCAAACGACTGGTGCTGCCGCAGCCGCTGCAGGGCGACCGGCTGATGCTGGAGGGCCATCGCATCGAGATCCGCGGCCTGAAGGGGCCGGACCCCTTGCGCACCTGGCTGTGGATTCCGTCACTGAAGACCGTGGCTGGCGGCGTGGTCGTCAACAGCGGCGGCCATGTCTGGGTAGCGGACACGCAAACACCCGCATCGCGCCAGGGCTGGCTGCAGACGCTCGACGCCATCGCGGCGCTCAAGCCGGCGACGGTGGTGCCGGGCCACTACTCCGGCCCGATGCCCAAGGGCCTGGGCGCCGTGCGTTTTACCGCAGGCTACCTGAAGACCTTCGAAGCCGAGGCCGCCAAGGCCAGCAATTCGGCCGAGCTGATCCAAGCCATGAAGGCGGCGTACCCGGGACTCGGCGGCGTATCGTCGCTGGAGTTGAGCGCCAAGGTCATCAAGGGTGAAATGCCGTGGCCCGCACCGTCGGCATCCGACAGCCAGCCCAAGACCGCCGCGCCCGCCTCACCTGCTGCTACGATTCCCGCCGACGGCAAGCCGACCACAACCAGCGCCGCACGCAGCCCCGGAGACGCCTGATGACCACGCTGCACTATATCTATGACCCGCTGTGCGGCTGGTGCTATGGCGCCGCGCCGCTGGTGGAAGCCGCCCGCACCGTGCCGGGCCTCACGGTTGCCTTCCACGGCGGCGGCATGCTGACCGGCCCCAACCGCCGCACCGTATCGCCGCAATGGCGCGACTACGTGATGCCACACGACCACCGCATCGCCGAACTCACCGGCCAGCCGTTCGGCGAGGGCTACTTCGAGGGCCTGCTGCGCGACAACACCGCGGTGATGGACTCCGAGCCGCCGATCCGCGCGGCACTGGCCGCCGAAACCCTCGCCGGCCGCGGCCTTGACATGATCCACCGGCTGCAGCGCGCGCATTATCAGGACGGCCTGCGCATCGCCGATGCGGCGATCCTGCGGCAGTTGGCCATGGAGATCGGCCTGCCGGCGGAGGACTTCGATGCGGCGTTCACCGGGCTGGCCGGCGCACCGACGCAGCAGCACATCGACGACAGCCGGCGCCTGCTTCAGCGCGTGGGCGGCCAGGGGTTCCCGACCTTTGCGCTTGAGGATGACGGCGGGCGGTTTACCGTGCTGGAGGTGGGGCCGTGGTTGGGTCGGCCAGACGAATGGAGACAGGCGTTGGCCTCATAGGACCAACCGCGAAGGACCGGGGCCGGGAAACTTGTCGAAGCCGTTACAGCGATGCCACGGACTCGCCCGGCACCAGGCCATTGATGATGTCCTCGCCAAACTTCAGCGCGCCCCGCCTCGCCGTGCCGACATTCTCCCAGGAGGTGGAAGTCAGGCGGAAAACGACAGAGCGCTCGGTTCCAGGCGGATGGCCTTCCCGGCAGATCATCACGGACGCGTTGAAGGTGCGGTCGGGACTCGTTCGCGGCCAGGTCTGCACCGGCTCGACCTTGTACACCAATGGGTAGAGGTCGAAACCTTTGTACGTGGCTGACGGGTCTGCGTTCATGACTGACTCCATGCAATGGGAAACGATCGCCGAAAGCTCCGCAGAGCATCGACGCTGATCACAAGCACCTGGCCGTCCTGACCCGCCTGGGCATGCATGCCCAGGCGCGCCCGGAGAAAGCGGTCAAGCACGCGCTGCTACTGACTTGAGTCTCGCCGATCCGCGCCATCATTGTGAGTCTCCCACTCTACTCTGGTGTGGCTCTCACGGACGTCTTTATTTTCCGAGTCGCTGCGCAACTGTGGCTCTGCTCAGGCAATGTCCCTAAAGACAGCCCGATCGAACGCATGGCGTAGCCTGCGTGCGCAGGCTCGAAGGAAGTCGGGGGCGCGACTGCCGCGACATGCAGGGAATAAAAAAACCCCCGCGTGATGCGGGGGCTTTTCTGACAGAAGCAAGCGTTCAGATCGGTTCGATCTTTGTCGCCGCCGGACCCTTCTGGCCCATGCCCTTGACGTAGCGAACCTTCTGTCCCTCCTGGAGAGACTTGAATCCGTTCCCCTGGATTTCAGAGAAATGCGCGAACAGATCGTCGCCGCCCGCGTCAGGGGTGATGAAGCCGAAGCCCTTGGAGTCGTTGAACCACTTTACCGTACCGGTTTCCATGCTGGATATCCTGAAAAGTTCTACATGAGCGTGTGCTCACGAGGCATGACAATCAAGGAAGCAACATGGCGCAAAGGAGGTGCCGCATGGCGTGACATCCCAAAACATCGGAGTAACTGCCTGAAGATCGTGCATCTCGACTTGTACTGCCATCACGGGGGGCGTGTCAATGGACAATGAAGCGGAAACCCGATTCCAGCCATGAATATGACTGCCGGTGCGCAGCGCCAGGCCATGCCATGCCGGCTCGCGTTCAGCAGCGATTGCCGGAAGCTGCTATGATGCGCAACCTTGGCCCTTGCATCGAACGGATCGGGCCGGGTGGCGAACATCAAGACACTACACAGCATCGGCCACCCATCGGGCGTACACCCGAATCATCCAGGGCCACGCAGCCCATTACCTACCTGACCGGCGGCGTGTCCGCTCCGTATCCGGCACGCATGTACTAGGCGTGCCGCCCTACGCAAGCACGGTCACCTCGCCGCCAATCGCTCGCGCCATGCACCTGTATGCGTGGCATGAAGGCATTGGCCCTACTCATCGTGGCGTACCTCATCAGCGGGAAGCGGCTTGCATGCCAGCACCACGCTTGCCTTGAGCGATCGCCCGAAACATTGCAGCGTATTGAACCCAGTCCACTCCCCATACACGGTGTCCGTGTACCCGATTGAACAAGAACCAGGCGTCTGGTTTGCCACCTACCTCATCAGTGAGTACCGCGACGGCATGGAGCGCATCCTCGCCAACGTCTCGATGCGGCCAGACGTGCATGGTACGGAAGCGCAGGCCAGGCACGCGGCCCGACGCGCGGGAAAAGCCGCCATCGCACGCATCTCTTCCCGGCACGCCAGTTGCCGCCCCCAAACTTATCGCGCCGCCCATGGCGCCGCAACAGGAGCCCAACTTGGCTAAAGAGGAACTCGTGGAATTCGGCGGCCAGGTCTCGGAAGTGCTGCCCGACAATCGCTTCCGCGTCGTCCTGGAGAATGGCTTCCAGGTCTGGGCCTATTCGTCGGGCCGCATGAAGAAGCACCGCATACGCATTCTCGCCGGCGACCGGGTCACACTGGAGATGTCCCCCTACGACCTGACGAAGGGGCGGATCAACTATCGCCACAAGAGCTGAACGGCGCGAGCCGCCTGGCGCGGTGTTCACCCTTGCCGCGACGGCTCCCGTTACGCTGAATTCAACGAAGAGGAAATCACCATGTCTGCTTGCGACGAATGGGAAGAACTACATCTGACGCCGGAGGGCTGGAAGGATGGCAGCTACCGGCACGAGCCTGGCGACGCTGTCGTCGTCGCGCCGCCAGCCGATGAAGTGCTGACGGTGCGCCGCCATGTGGCTGCCGTGTATGGTGGGCCGTCGCGCGTTACGGAGGACCGGACGCCGCGTACGGATGACATGGGCCAGATCGAGCAACTGCTGTTGAAATATGGCAACCCGGTCTTCAGCGTCTAGTGCCGGGACGCTGGCCCTGCAAATGAACAAGCCCTTTCCCAGCGCGTCGATCCATCAGGAAACCAGCGTGCTACAGTGGGCTCGCCTCTCTTGATAAGGAATCTGGCATGACACCCTGCCCGGCCTGCCTTGCCATCGAAGTCCATCGCCGCGGCACGCCGGGCCATGCGTTGCTAAGAATCACCGACACGCAACGCATCAAGTCGTCCAAAGCGGCTGCCGTAACGGTGAGCACGTTCGTATGCTCCGCTTGTGGCGCACGATGGGTCTATCGCGACGAGAAGAACGTGGCCGACCAGGGGTGGTCGATGGAAGGATAAGGGGCGGCAAGCGGCACGCCCGGCCAACCATGGAGCCGGCATCGCTGCCTTGGCGTCCCCGACCAGGGTGCAGACTGATGCATTTTCCTTCCTATCAACCGCCCTGCCCACTTGCGCCTTTCCCGAAATTCCGCATAGAATTGCCGGTTCGCGGGCGTCGTATAATGGCCATTACCTTAGCTTCCCAAGCTAAAGACGTGGGTTCGATTCCCATCGCCCGCTCCACCTCACACTGACCAGCCGCCCTGGCCTGCCGATCGGCGAACCGATTGGTGCTTCGCCCGGCGGCTTTCTTGTTGCCATGCTTCCGCAGGACACCAATACCGAACCGACGCCGGGCGAAGACGCCGAGACGGCGCCGGGCCAAGACTCCGCCAACGCCGAGGGCGTGGCCCATCCGCGCCGCATCCGCTCGTTCGTGCGCCGCGCCGGACGCACCTCCACCGGGCAGCAGCGCGCCATCGACGAAATCGGTCCGCGCATCCTGGTGCCTTACGCGCCGCAGCCGCTGGATCTGGCTGCCACGTTCGGCCGCACGGCTCCGTGCATCCTGGAGATCGGCTTCGGCATGGGGGAAACCACTGCGCACATCGCGCAGTTGCGCACCGGCGACAACTTCCTGGGCTGCGAAGTGCACGAGCCCGGCGTGGGTGCGCTGCTCAAGCTGATCGGCGAGCGCGAGATCGGCAACGTGCGGATCCTGCAGCACGACGCGGTCGAGGTCGCCGCCCACATGCTGACCGAGGCGTGCCTCGACGGCGTGCACATCTTCTTCCCCGATCCGTGGCACAAGAAGCGCCACAACAAGCGCCGCCTGGTACAGCCGCCGCTGGTGAAGCTGCTGGCAAGCCGCCTGAAGCCGGGTGGCTACATTCACTGTGCGACGGACTGGGAGGAGTACGCCCACCAGATGGTCGAGGTGCTGTCCGGCGAGCCGACGCTCGCCAACACGTCGGCCGCGGCGGACGGCTTTGCCGAGCGACCCGACTATCGTCCGGTCACCAAGTTCGAGAAGCGCGGCCTGCGCCTCGGGCACGGCGTGTGGGACGTGGTGTTCCGCAAGCGCGGCTGACGCAAGGCCGACGCGACAAATAAAAAAGGCGTGGCCGCGAGCCACGCCTTTTTGTTTTGGGCACTGCCCTCATGCCTCACGCATGCCAGGACACCAGCCCCGAGTACGCCGTCGCCAGCACGATGATGCCGAAGACAATGCGATACCAGGCGAACGGCTTGAAGTCGTGCGTGGCAACGAAGCGCAACAGCCAGCGCACGCACAGGAACGCCGACAGGAACGCAAAGACAAAGCCAACGGCGAACACGCCGAGGTCATCGGCGGAAAGCAGCGCACGGGACTTGTACAGCTCGTAGACCGTGGCGCCAAAGATCACCGGGATCGCCAGGAAGAACGAGAACTCGGTGGCCACCTTGCGCGACAGGCCGAACAGCATGCCGCCGATGATGGTCGCGCCCGAGCGCGAGGTGCCCGGCACCAGCGCGAAGCACTGGGCAAGGCCGACCTTGAAAGCATCGCGCCAGGTCAGGTCATCGATCGACTCGATGCGCGGCGCGCCGGCTTTGGCAGCCTCCAGCAGCGCATTGCCCTGCGGATGCGAAACCTGGCCGCGCCGCCCTTCGCGCCATTCGGCCAGCAGGATCACCACACCGCCAACGATGAATGCCATCGCCACCGTGACCGGGTTGAACAGGTGAGCCTTGATCCACTTGCCGAACACCAGCGCCAACACGATGGCGGGCACCGTGGCGACAACCACGTTGACGGCGAAGCGTTGCTGCTTGGGGTCGCCGGCGAGGCCGCGCACCGCATCGCCAATGCGCCGCCGGAATTCCCAGCACACCGCCAGGATGGCGCCAAACTGGATCACGATCTCGAAGATCTTGCCCTTCTCGTCGTTGAAGTCGAGCAACTGGCCGGCAAGAATCAGGTGGCCGGTGCTGGAGATCGGCAGGAATTCAGTCAGTCCTTCGACGATGCCGAGGATGACGGCTTTGAGGGCGATGGCAATATCCATACGGAATCAGTAGCGGGTCGGAAACGGTCGATATACCGGGCTCGGGCGCCGGCATGCCGCGAGTGGCATGAACGAAAGCCCTGTCGGCCGCAGACGTGGACTGGGGCCGCACGCGGGGTTTCAGGGTCGGTTGATCTTGACGTTGATGCCATCCGGCAGGACGGTGATTGTACCGGGTTCGACATTAGTGCCAGCCACCCGCAACTGCTCGGGCTTGAACGTGTAGAGCGGATAGCCCTGCAGCAACTGCTCGGCCAGGATACCGCCGAGCGCGTTGAGCTGGCGCGAGAACTGCCCCGGCAAACCCTTCACGTCGAACTGGCGGACCTCCGGATCCTGCAGGATCACCGACCGCGTCGCGGGGTCATAGCGCAGGCCGCTGTCCAGCGCGAAGCGGCCGTTGAGCGGCTGGCTGAAGAACAGGCGGTTGTCGAGCGTGGCGTCGAACGCCACGTTGACGCGGTTGCGCGCAGGGTCCAGCGTCAGTTGCGGATTCGTGAGCTGGATGTCGAACAACTCCATGTAGCGCTTGCTGAACGGGAACTTGCGCTCCAGCGCAGACTGCAACTGGCTTTGCGAGAACGTGTAGTCATTGCCGATGCTGCCGCAGGCGGCAATCAGCACGGTCGCCGTGGCGGCCGTGGCCGCGGCGGCTGCCAGCCAGCGCCGGCGTGTCATGGAAATCATCGTGGCCTCCAGGTTTTTCGTTAGAGCAGCGCAGCCGGCGCAGGTTCTCGCACGGCCTCGCCTTCCGTGTCCCGTGCGTCGAGCCTGGACCAGTCCAGCACATTCAGGATCGCGGTCTTGATCGGACGCTTTTCATCCCAGAAGATCAGCGAGGACAACAAGTCCAGCGCCGCATCGGACTGAAGCTTCGCCAGTATTTGTCGTGCCTCGCTTTCGTGGTCGAACGACAGGTAATACACGGTATCGTCGAACATGACGGGATTGCCCTCGATCGGCGCAACCAGCCGGAAGCGCAAGGCTTTGTAGAGACCGCAAATCGCAATGCGCCAGGGCCGGAACGCGTAGTCGCCCACCCCAAACACCGAGAAACGCGGGTTCTTCACATAGATGGTGCTGGCCCGGCCATCGAGCTGGCGAGCGTGCCGCTGCAGATATTCCCAGGTTTTCGGTGCCCGGCTCCGGATCGGATCCGTCGATTCCCCGACAACGCGCTGGGTGACAAGCACGAACTTCTCCCGCCACGCCTTGTTGCCGCCAATGTCGGAACCCTTGAACAGCGGAAAGAGATAGGTGCGCTCCAGGTCGACAACCTCGCCCAGTCCGTTCTCGAAGCCCCCCGCAACGCGCGTGAATTCCATGACGCCGGACGCATCGTGCTTGACGCCGGAGCGCCATTTCTGCGGACTCTGTCCGAGGAGAAGCGAGGACGCCTCGAACTTCTCGATATCGCCCACGGTCATGCCTTGCCGGTGCCCGACGCGGCGGCCGTGCGTGGCCGCCAGGTCGTCGAAGACCGTGTAGTCATAGCAGGGCGATGCGTCTGCATTCAGCCTGACGACGAGCAGGCAGGCGTCCACGGCCGCATTGAAATGCTTCTTCGCGTCGATGCCGATCATGAAGGCTTCCTGCACCGGCTCCTTCTGCTTCTCGGCATACGCCAGGACTTTGCGCGCGACCGCCGTCTTGACCAGCATGGCAATATCGCCGGCCCTGCCCGGGAACCAGCGCAGGACATCGAGCAGCATCCACTCCGAAATGTCGAAGTTGGCCTTGCCGCTGATCGCGTCGAACCCCCTGAAGCCCAGGAAGTTCGTCTTCTCCGGCAGATTCCCGCCGCCGATGGCCCCCTGGGTGGCATTGGTGACCCAGGGAAAATTCCCGATCACCAGCAGCGAGCCGGGGTGTTGATCGAGCATGCCGCGCCAGTCGGCGCCGAAGAAGTCCGCGTGACTCAGGCGGACTCGCGATTCGCCCGGCCTCTCTTCCAGGCGGCGACGCAATGTTTCGAGGTACTCCGCATTCACGTCGTAGCCGAGGATCTCCCGCGCGCCGGCGAAGCCATCGGCGGCGGCCAGCAGGAACGCCCCCACGCCGCACGTGGGCTCAACAACGACATCCGGCGCGATGCCCAGGGCCTTCAGCCGCAGGCAGACGTCGCGCGCCAATCCATCCGGCGTCTGGAAGTCGCCGAACTCGATACGCCTCTTGCGCTCGGACATGCTCACTGGTCCCGGTGCACGGCCCAGACCCCAGGTTCCTGGCCCGCCTTGTCGATTGCCCTGTTGTAATTGAGCCGCCACTGGAACGCGGGGGAAATCGTGAGGAATCCCTGCTCGGGCACGTTGGAGAAGATGTGCTCCGCCAGATTGCGCAGTTCCGGGCCATTGCTCGACAAGCCTTGGGCAGCAAGGAAATCCACCACGTCCTCGATGCCGCCATATTTCTCCAGGAGGATGTTGCGCAATCCCTGTGTCAACAGGAAATCGCCGGTCCGATGCCGCTCCACGTAGACGGTATCGTTGATGTCGAGCGTCGCGGTCCTGGTCGCGTCGTCATCCGACTTGTCATACACAAAGACAAGCAGCCCATACCCGAGGCCGTAAATCTTCTGCAGCACCGACCGGAACGGGCAAGACGACTGCGGCTTCGCGGCGCTGGTGACCTTCATGTCAACGTCAAGGCCTGGAAAGTCGATGCCGTTGGCCGAGTTACCCGGCACGAATTCATAGCGCTGCTGAAGATAGGCACGGAATTTCTGCTCGAGATAGGTACCGATCGCCTTGCCGTCGGTCACGCCATAGAGCTTTGGCTCGCGGTGCTGGCTCTCCAAGACCGCGAATGCCTGCGCTTCAGTGCAGAGCAGCGGGATGGTCAACGTCGGCTTGTTCAATTTGCATCCTTGTTCTTCACGATCTTCTCTTCGCCTTGTTCGCGCACGAACGAGGCAGCCGGCGCTGTCATCGCCTCGAGCGAGGCCAGCCAGTGCAACGCATGCTCCCGCGTGTCCCCGCACATCTCGATGCCCGGTTGCAGGCCCGCGCAGCAGGATGGCCGTTCGGCGCTGCCGAAGATCGCGCATTGATTGTCCTGCGTAAGCTGGACGCACCGCGTCCCCGCCGGCTTGCCATTGGGCATGCCCGGAATCGGGCTGGAAATCGAGGGGGCGGTGCAACAGGCACCGCAGTTCGGCCGGCAGTTCATGGTGTCCAACGGTTGGCAGGCGGCTCGCCAGAGGGCATGCCGGCGCCACGCATACAACAAAGGCGACATTGTGCCCTACCGCCGCCGTGGCCCATCGGCGGGTCGCGTGCTGACAGGCACCGCCAGAGTCGCATACATCACTTGTGGCGCCGCCGCCGCGCGCTGGCGGCACGCGCTTGACCGACTTTACGGCCTCCTCTACATTACTGACCCACGAGTTATTTATTTACCAAGGCCGGTGCGGGTCGTGCCCGCGCCGGCCCGATTCTTCCGTGACAAAGCCCCCGGCCAAGCAGAACCACACCGACGCCAGACGCTGGAACCGCCGCAAGGCGGCCCGCCCGCAGGAACTGGTCGCCGCCGCGCTCGAACTGTTCGTCAAGCGCGGATATGCCGCCACGCGCCTGGAGGACGTGGCCGCGGCGGCCGGCGTTTCCAAAGGCACGGTCTACCTCTATTTCGCCAACAAGGAAGAGCTGTTCAAGACCGTGGTGCGCGAGAACCTGGTGCCGGCGCTGGTCAAGGGCACCGACCTGGTCGATCGGTACGAGGGCCCGACGCCCGAGTTGCTGCGCGAACTGCTGCGCGGCTGGTGGGGCCTGATCGGCGCCACGCCGGTGGCGGGCCTCACCAAGCTGATCATGGCCGAGGCCGGAAATTTTCCCGACATCGCCGCCTTCTATCATGAGGAAGTGATGGCGCCCGGCGACGTGCTGTTCGCGCGCGTACTGGCCCGAGGCGTGGCGCGCGGCGAGTTTCGCGCCATGCCGGCCAATCCGGCCACCACGCTGATCTGCGCGCCGCTGGTTTTCCTGATGCTGTGGCAGAGCGCGTTCGGCGCCTCGTCACACAAAGTCATCGATCCCGAAGCCTATCTGGACAACCTGCTGCAGGTGCTGTTGTTCGGGCTGACGGCCGGCGACGCGCGCCATACGCCGCTGCCGCCGCAAGTCGGTCCCTACGCCTGGGAGCGGCTGCTGGACGAACTCCAGGCGGAACGCGCCGCCCAATCCGCGCCTGGACAGGCCAGCCCTGAGGAACAAACATGAAGCGCAGCAGGAAGATACTGATTGCCGTCATCGGCCTCGTCGCCGTGCTGGGTGCGGCGGGCGCGGTGCGCAAGGCCGGCAGCGCCCGGCAGGCAACGCCCGCAGCCCAGGCCATGCAGATCGTGGAATTCCTGCCGTCCGACCTGACGCGCGCCGCCACGCGCGACCTGCGCGTGGCGTTGCCGCTCTCGGGCGGCCTGCGCGCGTTCAACCAGGCATCGGTCAAAGCCAAGGTCGCGGGCGAGGTGAAGGAAGTCCTGGTGCGCGAAGGCGAAAGCGTGCGCGCCGGCCAGATCATCGCGCGCATCGACCCGACCGAATACGAGGCCAAGGTCGCCCAGGCACGCGGCCAGATGCTGGCCATGCAAGGCCAGTTCGATAACTCGCGCCAGACGTGGGAGCGCAACCGCACGCTGGTCGCCAAGGGCTTCATTTCGCAGACCGCGTTCGACAACTACCAGTCCAACGTCGACGTCGCCCGCGCCAACCTGGACGCGGCGCAGGCGGGGCTGGCGGTGGCACAGAAGGCGCTGGCCGACACCGTCGTCAAGTCGCCGCTCGACGGCATGGTTGCCGCGCGCAACGTGCAGCCGGGCGAGAAGGTCTCGCCCGATACGCGCCTGATCGACGTGGTGGACCTGCGCGTGCTGGAACTGGAAAGTCCGGTGCCGATGGCCGACGTGTCGCGGGTGGCCGTCGGCCAGGCCGTGCAGCTTGACGTGGAAGGCGCCGGCCAGTTCGAGGGCAAGCTCGTGCGCATCAACCCGGCCGTGCAGCCCGGCACGCGCAGCGTGATGGTGTACGTGCGCGTGGAAAACGCCGACAGCCGGCTACGCGCCGGCATGTTCGCGCAAGGGGCGCTGGAGCTCGGCAAGCGCGCCGGCGTGGTCGCCGTGCCCGTTGCCGCGGTGCGCCGCGAGGGCGAGCGCGCCTTCGTCTACGTGGTGGAAAACGGCGTGCTGGGCGAGCGCGCCGTCAAGACCGGCATTGCCGACGACGCCAGCGGCATGGTGGAAATCACCTCGGGGCTGCCCGCCGGCGCCGAGGTCGTGCGCAACAACCTCGGCACGTTGCGCACCGGCAGCCGCGTGAAGCTCGCCAAGGCCTAATCGCCGACTCCAGGAGCGCCCGTCCATGTGGTTCACCCGCCTGTCGATCCGCAACCCCGTGCTGGCCACCATGATGATGATGGCCTTCATCGTCATCGGCCTGTTTTCGTACCAGCGCCTGCCGGTGGATCAGTTCCCGGACATCACCTTCCCGGTCGTGGTCGTGCAGACCGAGTACCCCGGCGCGTCGCCGGAATCGGTGGAGTCCGACGTCACCCGCAAGGTCGAGGAGATCGTCAACACGATCTCCGGCATCGACGAGATCTTCTCGCACTCCTACCAGGGCAACTCGGTGGTGGTGATCAAGTTCGACCTGAGCGTGGACGTGGGCCAGGCCGCGCAGGACGTGCGCGACAAGATCGCACTGATCCGCCCGCAGTTCCGCGATGAGGTCAAGGACCCGCGCGTGCTGCGCTACGACCCGTCGGACGCACCGATCTTCTACCTCGCCGTGTCCAACGCGCCCGGCGCGCAGCGCAGCCAGCGCGAGCTGACCACCATTGCCGACCAGATCGTGCGCAAGCGGCTGGAGACCGTGCGCGGCGTTGGCGCGATCAACATCGTCGGCGGCACCAAGCGCGAGGTGGAGATCCATATCCGCCCGGCGCAGCTGGAGGCGCTTGGCATTGGCGTCGACCAGGTCATCAACGCCATCCGCAACGAGAACCAGGAACTGCCGGCCGGCGAACTGCGCTCGACGTCGACCGAGACCGTCGTGCAGATCAAGGGCCGCGTGCCCACGCCCGACGCCTTCCGCCACATCATCGTCGCGCGCCGCGCGGGCCAGCCCGTCACGCTGGAGCAGGTGGCCGACGTACGCGACGGCGAAGAGGAACAGGAAAGCCTTGCACTGCTGGAGGGCAAGCGCGCCCTCTTCCTGTCGGTGGTCAAGGCGCAGGGCCAGAACACGGTGGATACGGTGGATGGGCTCGTGCGCATGACCGACGAGGTCCGCAAGCTGGTGCCGGCCGGCGTGGAACTGAGCGTGGTCAACGACACCGCACGCGGCATCCGCAACAGCGTGAAGGAAGTCCGCTCCACGCTGCTCGAAGGTGCCGTGCTGACCGTGATCATCGTGTTCCTGTTCCTCGGTTCCTGGCGCAGCACCGTCATCACCGGCCTCACGCTGCCGATCGCGCTGATCGGCACGTTTGGCGTCATGTACATGTGCGGCTTCACGCTCAACGTCATCACGCTGATGGCGCTGTCGCTGTGCGTGGGCCTGTTGATCGACGACGCCATCGTGGTGCGCGAGAACATTGTGCGCCACAACCTGATGGGCAAGGACCACCACGCCGCGGCGCTGGACGGCACCAACGAGATCGGCCTCGCCGTGCTGGCAACCACGTTCTCGATCGTGGCCGTGTTCCTGCCCGTCGGCTTCATGGGCGGCATCATCGGGCGGTTCTTCCACCAGTTCGGCATCACCGTGGTGGCCGCCGTGCTGATCTCGATGTTCGTGTCGTTCACGCTGGACCCGATGCTGTCCTCGGTCTGGCACGATCCCGACCTGCACGGCACCGGCAACAAAAAGAGCTGGTACGGCCGCACGGTCGGCCGCCTGCTGGACTGGTTCTCGGCGCGCATGGACGGCCTTGGCAACGGCTATGCCTCGATGCTGTCATGGGCGCTGCGCCACCGGCTGGCGACGGCCATCATCGCCGTGGTCACGTTCGTCGGCAGCTTCGCGCTGGTGCCGCTGATCGGCACGGAGTTCGTGCCGAGCGCGGATCTCGGCGAGACGCAGGTTGGCTTCACCACGCCCGTGGGCACCTCGCTGGACATCACCGAAGCCAAGGTGCGCCAGGTGGAGGCGGCGCTGAAGACCTTCCCCGAAGTGGCCTACACCTACGCGACCATCAACGCGGGCAACACCTCGGGCCGCAACAACGCCCTGGTGTCGGTGCGACTGACCGAGCGGCGCACGCGCAAGCTCACCACCAAGGAACTCAACCCGATGATCCGCGAGCGGCTGGCCGGCATCGCGGGCATCACGCTGACCATGGTCGGCATGCCCGACGGCGCGGGCGGCCAGAAGGCGATCCAGCTTTCCATCCAGGGCGACGACCTGGACGAGTTGCGCCGGCTGTCGAAAGAAGCCATGCGCCGCCTGAATGCGGTCCCGGGGCTGGTGGACCTGGACACCAGCATGAAGGACGACCGCCCCACGGTGGAGGTGCGCATCCGCCGCGAGCTGGCCTCCGACCTGGGCGTGGGTGTGGCGCAGATCGGCAACGCCCTGCGGCCGCTGCTGGCCGGCGACGCCATCAGTTCGTGGCGCGCGCCCGACGACGAGCACTACGACGTGCGCGTGCGCCTGCCGAAGGACGCCCGCACCGGGCTTGCCGACCTGAACGCGCTGATGATCGCCAGCACGCAGACCAACAGCGACGGCACGCCGAAGATGGTGCCGCTGCGCCAGATCGCCGAGCTGGTGCCGACCACCGGCGCCAACCAGATCAGCCGGCGCGACCTGAACCGCGAGGTCGAGCTGACCGCCAACACGTCCGGCCGCTCGGCGGGCGAGGTCGCGCGCGACATTCGCGCGGCCATGGACGGCATGTCGTGGCCGGCGGGCTACAAGTACCGCTTTGGCGGCTCCACCAAGTCGATGAACGAATCGTTCGGCTATGCCGTGTCGGCGTTGGCCCTGGCCGTGATCTTCATCTACATGATCCTTGCCTCGCAGTTCGCCAGCTTCTTCCAGCCGATCGCGATCATGACCTCGCTGCCGCTGACGCTGATCGGCGTGTTCGCGGCGCTGCTGCTGTTCCGCTCCACGCTCAACATGTTCTCGATCATCGGCTTCATCATGCTGATGGGCCTGGTGACCAAGAACGCGATCCTGCTGGTGGACTTTGCCAACCAGGCGCGGCACGGCCACGTGGATGGTGCCGACGGCCGCGAGCCGCTCTCGCGCGAGGCCGCGCTGGTAGAGGCCGCCCGCGTGCGCCTGCGCCCGATCCTGATGACCACGCTGGCGATGATCTTCGGCATGGTGCCGCTGGCCTTCAGCCTGGGCGAAGGCGCCGAGCAGCGCGCGCCGATGGGCCAGACCGTGATCGGCGGCATCATCACCTCGTCGATCCTGACCCTGGTGGTGGTGCCGGTGATCTACACCTACCTGGACGATTTCGGCGCCTGGCTGAAGCGATTGTGGCAAGGCAAGGGCGCGAAGGCTCCCGCGGCCTCAGAGGCGCCCGGCACGCCTGGCGCGGCGGCCGGCGGCGCCAGCGGGCGGGAGGCCGGCGCGGAATGAGTCCAGTGGCCTCGCACAAGGTTAAAATACAAGGTTTGACAACGCTTCCCGGCCCCTCTCACCGCGTGGCCGGAAGACGACACTGACAAGCGGTTGGCATTGGAAGGAATGGCAATGGATCTCGAAAAAGCCCGATTCAACATGATCGAACAGCAAATCCGCCCGTGGGATGTGCTGGACCAGGAAATCCTGGACCTGCTGGCGGTAGTCAAGCGCGAGCAGTTCGTGCCGGCCGCCTACGCCGCGCTGGCCTTCGTGGACATGGAGATCCCGCTGCCGGCCGGCCAGAACATGCTGGCACCGCGCGTCGAGGCCCGCGTGCTGCAGGACCTGGCCGTGCGCAAGCACGAGAACGTGCTGGAAATCGGCGCCGGCTCGGGCTACATGGCCGCCCTGCTGGCCGCCCGCGCCCGCCACGTGCTGACCGTCGACATCGAACCGGAACTGGCCGCGCTGGCCCGCAAGAACCTGGCCGACGCCGGCGTCGCCAATGTGGATGTGGCCGAGGGCAACGCGGCCGAGGGCTGGACCGCCGCCGCGCCGTATGACGTGATCTGCATCTCCGGCGCGCTGCCGTCGATCCCACAGTCGATCCTGTCGCAGGTCAAGGTGGGCGGGCGCATCGCCGCTTTCGTCGGCGCGCTGCCCGTCATGGAAGCCCGTCTGGTCACGCGCGTCTCCGAGACCGAATACCAGACCGTCAACCTGTTCGAGACGGCCGTCGCGCCGCTGGGCGGCGCCGCCCAGCCGTCGGCCTTCCAGTTCTGAGGACGGAGTCAGTCATGCAGGTCATCAAGGCAACCGAACTGGCACAGTGGCTGGCCGACCCCGGCCGCACCAAGCCAGTGCTGCTCGATGTGCGGGAACCCTGGGAGGTACAGACCGCGGCCATGCCCGGCATCACCCACATCCCGATGGGCCAGATTCCCGCGCGCTTTGCCGAGCTGGACGAGGATGCGGACATCGTCTGCATCTGCCACCACGGCATGCGCAGCATGCAGGTAGCCGGCTACCTGGAGCGCCAGGGTTACACGAAGGTCCACAACCTCACCGGCGGCATCGACGCCTGGTCGGGCGAGGTGGACCCGGCCGTGCCGAAGTACTGAGGTCCGGCTTCCCGCCTGCCGGGAAGCCCTTTGCAAAGCCCCCGATCGTTGGCCGCGCCCGATGCACGGCAACCTGGAGATGTCATGACGTTTGCGCATTTCGCCATGCCCGGTGTGACGAAGCCCCCCATGGCGCTTGCCGTGCTGCCCCTGCTGGCACTGCTCTGCGGCCCCGCCGGCGCGGCGGACCTGCTGCAGGTCTATCGCGATGCGCAGTCCAACGACGCCCAGTTCGCCAGCGCCCGCTCGCAACTTCTCGCCACGCGCGAGAAGCTGCCGCAGGGGCGCGCCGGGTTGCTGCCGCAGATCAGCGGCAGCGCGGGCGCGTCGCGCACCAACATCGACCAGACCGTGCCGTTCGTCGCGAACCGCTTCTTCAACAACAACAACTGGGCGTTGCAGCTGACGCAACCGCTCTTTCGCTGGGACCGCTGGGAAACCTACAAGCAGGGCGAACTGGCGGCGGCGGCCGGCGAGGTGACCTTCCGGCAGGCCGAGCTGGACCTGATCACGCGCAGCTCGCAGGCCTACTTCGACGTGCTGGCCGCGCAGGACAACCTGTACCTGGCCGGCGCGCAGAAGAAGGCCATCGGCGAGCAACTGGCACAGGCCAAGCGCAACTTCGAGGTCGGCACGGCAACCATCACCGATGCCAACGACGCGCAGGCGCGCTATGACCTGGCCACCTCCACGGAGATCGCCGCGCAAAGCGCGCTGGAGATCTCGCGCGCCACGCTGCAGCAGATCACCGGCAAGCCGGTCGACGAACTGCTGGGCCTGCGCGCCGAGGCGGTCATCCCCGGCCCGGTCCCGGCCGACGTCAACGCATGGGCCTCGCAGGCCGAGGCCACCAACCTGCAGGTGGGCCTGGCCGGCTACAGCCTGGAGACCGCGCAGCGCGAGACCAACAAGGCAAAGGCCGGCCACCTGCCCTCGGTGGACTTCGTGGCGTCCTACGGTTTCACCAACTCCACCGGCATGGCCACCCAACAGGCCAACATCGCCAGCCGCAACAACAATGGCCAGATCGGCGTGCAGTTGACGCTGCCGATCTACTCCGGCGGCCAGATCCAGTCGCGCGTGCGCGAGACCATGGCGCTGGCCGACAAAGCCGCCAGCGACCTCGAATTCGCCCGCCGCACCGCCGCTCAGGGCGCGCGCCAGAGCTATTCCGGCGTCTCCAACGGCCTGGCGCAGGTCAAGGCGCTGGAGGCCGCCGAACGTTCGGCAAAAAGCGCGGTGGAATCGAACCAGCTTGGCTACGAAGTCGGCGTGCGCATCAACATCGACGTGCTGAACGCCGAGGCGCAGTTGTTCTCCACCCGCCGCGACCTCGCCAAGGCGCGCTACGACACGATCATGAACGGCCTGCGGCTGAAGGCATCCACGGGCGTGCTGGCGGAGGACGATGTCGTGCAGATCAATACCCTGCTGACCTCCACGCCGGGGGCGATGTACAAGCTGCCGCAGAAGATGCGCGTAGGGACCGCACCGGCCCCGGCGCCGTCGCAAGGCGAGCGCGGCCGTCGCGACAATGTCGCGCCCAAGGCAACGCCGCGCTCCTGATTGCCGGTCTAGATGTTGCCGGCGCGGGCGACTCCGGCTGGCGGTACGGGCTGGGTGCCGGAGACGGCATCGAAGCGGCGTACCGCCTGTGCTTCGCGTCCCGCCAGCCCCAGCAGAAGGCCAATGAGCCCCGCATAGAACACAACGTTTGCCTGGTGCGCCATCGTGACCTGGGTCAGGCCACAGATCAGCGAGGCCATCACCACGCCCAGGCCTGCCCCACCCACGCTCACGCCCTCGTCGTTACCGCCGGCCCGGCACGCGCGCAGCGCCTGGGCAAACAGGGCGGCGGGAACCAGGAATAGGCCAAGCAGCGTCAGCAGCCCGGGAATACCGGTGGTCGAAGCTGCTTCGACCACATCGTTGTGGGCGTGCTCGAGCACGCAGGCCACCGACTGCGTTTGCTGGCAAAACGGCGAGTCATGAAGAATCCGGGCAAATTGCCCCACGCCAACCCCGGTCCACGGATGCTTGGCGAAGGATTGCATGCCGAGGTGCCAGATCTTCAGCCGCGCGCCGACCGACGTCTCGATATTGCCCTGGCGATATTGCTGGATTTCCGTGACGGCATCGTCTACCCGCTTCGATACCGGACTTGTCGGCACGAGATAGGCACCCACCGCCAGCACGACCACCGTTGCCACGGCAACCGCAAACATGCGCACGGTAAAGCGCCGATAGCGGATCAGCAGCATCGGTACCACCGTCACCAGCATGGCGACCACGGCCCCGCGCGTGCCGTTGAGCATCAGGATCAGCACGCCGCAGATCACATTGAACCAGGCCTCGGCATGCGCAATCCGGCTCTCGCCGGGCCGCGCGAAACCCACCAGCGCAAGCACCGCCACCATGTTGGCGAACGCAATGGCCTGCACCCATGCCGACGGGCGTTCGCTATGCAGGGCAAAGTACTGGTAGCCGACGATCAGCAGCGCAAGAAACAGTCCGACCGAAATGCCGCGCCACAGCCGGGCAGGATCTGGCGCCGCGCGCGCGATCACCCAGCACGTCAGAACCGCCAGCAGCGCGCGCGACGGGTTGTCGATCACATTCCACGGCGTATGGAAATGCAGCTTCGACACCAGATGGACTGCCAGGAACGCCAGCACGGACACGGCCAGCGGCGTCAGCACGTTAGCGTGCTCGCGCCAGGCGCGCCCCATGCCGCGCCAGCCCAGCAGCGCCAGCACGCCGACGCCGGCGAGAAACACTCCGGCCCCGCGCGGCACGCACAGGATCAGGACAGGAAAGGCAAAGACGAGGATATCGGCCATCAGGGATAGCCGTTTCTTGCTGGCGGTCATAGCTGGGTGGTCAGGCGACGCCTACGTCACGGCGCCGTGGCAGACGTGTGGGGCGGCTTCGAGAGCAAGCCGGAATTCTAAACGATTGCCCCGATGTCACCCGTGAATCACCCGCCGCGGCGACGCTCCTCCACACGAATCAATTGCCAGCGGATCGACGACGCGTCGGCCGGCGGATTCGGCACCTTGTATTCGCGCACGCGCAGCTTGTATGCGGTGCCGGCCTCGAAGTCCAGGCCCTCGATCGGGCCGTACCACAGTTGCCACGCAGCGTCCGGCGACTCGCGCCAGCGGTAGCACATCATCTTGCCGACGCCAGAGCACTCGACGCGCTGCGAATCGAGATAGACGGTCTTCTCGACACCCGCCGCGGCATCGGCCGCCGCGCTGCGCTGGCCGCCCTGGGCCTCGCGCTGCGCGAACTGCAGCAGGTCGCCGTCGGCGGTCTTCCAGACGATCTGGCGGCCCATGCTGCCGGCCGACGGCTGCGTGCCGACGGTGACGAACGGTGTCTGCATCGCCTTGAGCAGCGAGGACTCCAGCGCCATGCGCGGCGGCGGGCAGGCCATGCGCGTGGTCGCCACCTTGTCGAAGCGGATGCCGCTGGCGGTCTTGCCGTAGCTGCCGGTGAAGCGGTTGCAGCCGCTGGTGCCGCTGACGGTGCCCTGCGCGGCGTCGATGCCGCTGTTGAACTCGAAAATGATCGGTTGGCCGTTGTCGCCGTGCGGGATGTCCCGCAGCGAACCGTCGGCCTGCTGCCAGCGCAGCAGTTCCCAACGCGACGGGCCACCGGTCTGCGGCTGATTCAGGTTGGCGCCGGCGCTGGGCAGGTCCGGGGCGGGCGCGGTGGCACAGGCGCCGAGCGCGCCGGCCATCAGCACAGCGACTGCACCGCGCGAAATCAGCCGAAAGCCAGATCGGCGGGGGAAGCGGGAAGAAGAATGCTGCATGGGTTCTGGCTCCTGTAGTGAAGGCGCACCGCCGTCGGGAAGTTTGCGCATCCCGAGGCGCGCGCCGGTTCCGGCACAAGTGGAGTTAGAGCCGGAAAAGCGGCGATGCGTTCAGAGTTTCCGGGCGCCGCCCTGCGGCAGCGCGCGACCAGCCGTCAGTTCGCCGTAAGCGCGGGCGCCAGCGCCGACAGCGTGCGCGCGGTCGCGCCCCGATGCAGGCCCGCGAACGTGCGCGCATGGTCACGCATGCTGGCGAGGCGCGACGAATCGGCCAGCAGCGCCGCGGCCTCGCGCATCAGCGCGTCGGCATTGTCCACGCGCAGGCAGGCGCCGGCCGCGATGGCATCCTCGGTCGCCTGCGCAAAATTGAAGGTGTGCGGGCCGATCAGCACCGGCGTGCCGACCGCGCACGCCTCGATCAGGTTCTGCCCGCCCAGCGGCAGCAGGCTGCCGCCGATGAACGCGACATCGGCCGCGGCGAAGTACATCGCCATCTCGCCCATCGAGTCGCCAATCACCACGTCTGCGCCAATCGGCGCCGACAGGCTTTCCACGTCCAGCGCGCTGCGGCGTTGCACGGTAAAACCCACCCGCGCGGCCATCGCCGCCACCTCGTCGAAACGCTGCGGATGGCGCGGCACCAGCAGCAGCGCCGGGCGCGGACGATCTCCCCAGTCATCGCCGCACAGCTTGTGCCAACGCGACAGCGCATCCAGCAGCATCGGCTCCTCGCCTTCGCGCGTGCTGGCGGCGGCCAGCACGGCCTGCGTGCCAAAGGCTCGCCGCAGTTGCCGGCCACGTTCGATGCCCGCCTCGGGCGGCTGCATGTCGAACTTCAGGTTGCCGGTCACGTGTACCGCCGGCACGCCCAGCGCGCGAAAGCGCTCGGCATCGCCAGCCGTCTGCGCAAGGATGCCCGCGAAATCACGGTACATCGCCGTGGCCGCGCCGCCAAAGCGCGCGGTGCGGCGGAAGCTGCGCGGCGACAGGCGTGCGTTGACCAGGTACAGCGGCACGCCCGCCTGACGGCTGCCGCGAACCAGGTTCGGCCACACCTCGGTTTCCATCAGCATGCCCGCCTCCGGCCGGAACGTCCGCAGGAAGCGGCGCACCAGCCAGGGCAGATCGTAGGGCAGATAGCACTGCTGCACGCGCGGCTCGTTGCCGAACAGTTGCCGGCCCGTCTGACGCCCGGTCGGCGTCATGTGCGTCAGCAGCAGGCGGTACGTGGGATAGGCGGCCAGCAACGATTCGATCAGCGGCTGCGCCGCGCGCGTCTCGCCGACGGACACGGCATGCACCCACAGCCACGGCCCGGTCGTGGGCGTGTCGCCATAGGCGCCCAGGCGCTCGCCAACATGATGCAGGTAACCGGGCTCCTTGCGCGCGCGCCACACCAGGCGCAGCAGCGCCACGGGCAGCGCGATGACCCACAGCAGGCTATAGAGGATTCGCAACAGCATCAGCGGCCCGCCTCGCGCACGCGGCACGCCGCCGCGTGAACTTCATCGACCGTCGGCACGATGCCATCGTCGCCGACGTTGGCGATGCGAGCCGACCAATAGCCCTCGGTCTTCCAACGCCACGTCGCCGTGTAGATTTCCACCGTCGGGCGGCACAGCGCGGCGGCGATGTGCACCAGCCCGGTATCGACGCCGATCACGACCTCGGCGCGGTGGATAAGACCAAACCCCTGCATCACCGAGAAGCGCGGCAGCACTTGCGCCTGCGGCACGCCGGCGGCGATCTGCTCCGCCATCGCGCGCTCCGCGTCGTTGCCCCACGGCAGCAGCATGGTCAGGCCTTCCGCGTGAAGGCGGCGGCCGAGTTCGTGCCAGTTCTCCAGCGGCCAGCGCTTCTTCGCGCCAGCGGTGGCATGAAAGCACACGGCGTAGCGCTGCGGCAGGCCGGCCCAGAGCGGATCGTCCACATGCAGCGTCTGCGCCGCCGGCCCGAAGAACCGGGGAGGATCGGCCGGCGCCACGCCGGTCAGCGCGGCACCAAGCAGGCGCGAGCGCCGCACCGAGTGCGTCTGGCGCGGGACCGTGACGGGCATGGTGTAGAACAGGCGTGCGGCCGGCTCATAGCCCGAGCCTTGCGTGGCGTTGCCAAGCCCGATCACCGGCGCGCCCGAGCGTCGCCCGGCCACGCGCGCCACCACGGCGGTCTTGAGGAGGCCCTGGCTTTCGATCACGGCGTCGTAGGTCTCGCCGCGCAGCGCGCGGCGCAGTGCCCCGATCTCGCGCCATGTGGCGCCCTGCCAGAAGCGCTTGCGCCAGCGCCGCAGCGCGAACGGGATGACCCGGCGCACCTCCGGCAGCAGCCGCACCAGATCGACGTAGCCCTCTTCCACCACCCAGTCGATCTCGCAGCCCGGCCAGCGCGCGCGCAGGTCATGCACGAGCGGCATGTTGTGGACCACATCGCCGAGCGACGATACCTTGACAATCAGGATGCGCGGATTGGGCGGCAGCGCGACAGACGCGACCAGCGGCGCGGACTCCTGCACCGCAGCCGCGGTCGAGGTTCGCTGCATCGGCTCAGAACGGAAGCTGCGCATCCGGCTTCTCGGCCAGGATCACGCGCTTGAACTCGGCCTGGATGCGCGCGAGCGCCGCATCGTCGTCCGCCTCGAAGCGCATCACCACCACAGGCGTCGTGTTCGACGGACGGGCCAGGCCGAATCCGTCGGCATACTCCACGCGCACGCCGTCAATGGTATTGACCTCGCGCGCGCCCTCGAACCTGGCGTTGGCGCGGATCTTGTCGAGCAGCGTGAACGGTTCGCCCTCCGCGCACTTGAGCTGCAGCTCCGGCGTGCACAGCGAATTCGGCAGCGCATTGAGCACGGCGCTCGAATCGGTTTGGCGCGACACAATCTCCAGCAGGCGCGCGCCGGTGTACAGACCGTCGTCAAACCCGTACCAGCGGTCCTTGAAGAACACGTGGCCGCTCATCTCGCCGGCAAGCGGTGCGCCCGTTTCCTTGAGCTTGGCCTTGACCAGCGAATGGCCCGTCTTCCACATCAGCGGCTCGCCGCCATGCTGGCGAATCCACGGCGCCAGCTTGCCGGTGCATTTGACGTCGTAGATCACCTGCGCGCCGGGGTTGCGCGACAGGATCTCCTCGGCAAACAGCATCAGCTGGCGATCCGGGAAGATGACCTGCCCGTCCTTCGTCACCACGCCAAGACGGTCGCCGTCGCCGTCGAAGGCCAGGCCCAGCTCGCCATCGGTCTCGCGCAGGCACTTCATGAGGTCCTGCAGGTTCTCCACATGGGCCGGATCCGGATGGTGGTTCGGAAAGTGCCCGTCCACCTCGCAGAACAACTCCGTCACCTCGCAGCCGAGCGCGCGGAACAAGTCGCCCACGAACGCGCCCGCCACGCCGTTGCCGGCGTCGAGCGCAATCTTCATCGGGCGCGCCAGCTTGATGTCGCCAACGATGCGATCCAGATACTGCTGGCGCACATCGACCTGCTGGTAGGTGCCGGCCCCGCTCGCAAACCGGCCGGCATCGATGCGCTGGCGCAGCGCCTGGATCTGCTCGCCGTAAATGGCGCTGCCGGCCAGCACCATCTTGAAACCGTTGTAGTCCGGCGGATTGTGGCTGCCGGTCACCATGATGCCGGACGTGGCACGCCGCCCCGCCAGCTCGATGTTGGTGCCGAAGTACACCATCGGCGTGGCGACCATGCCCAGGTCGATCACGTCAACGCCGGCGGCGCGCAGGCCTTCCACGAGTCCGCCCAGCAGGTCGGGGCCGGACAACCGGCCATCCCGCCCGACCACGACCGCCTTCTCGCCAAGCTCGACGGCGGCCGAGCCGAAGGACAGGCCGATGAGGCGGGCGACTTCCGGCGTCAGCGTCTTACCGACGATGCCGCGGATGTCGTAGGCTTTGAAGATGGTGGGGTCAATGTGCATGTCGCGTCCTCGCCCGACGAATACGCCTCAATCGTCACTATCAACCCATCGAGGCCGGCCGGGAGTCTGTTCCAAAGACGCTATTTTGCCGGATTGTGCCGGGCGCACCAGTTTATAATCGCAGCGCTGTGCAGCCCACGCACCATCGAGCGGCAAGAATCCGCCAGGAAACGCAGCTTTTCCGCCTCATGGCCATTGCCCAACCAGACCGTCCTGCCGCTTCCGTGCCCTCCTCATCCGACCCGTTCCGGCCGCGCGTTGCGTACCTGATCACCAACTCCGAGATCGGGGGAGCCCAATCGCATGTGGCCGACCTGCTGAAGGCTTTCGAGGGCCGCGTCGACGCGACCTTGCTCGCCGGCGGCGAGGGGCCGCTGTTCGCGGCCGCGGCGGCCGCGGGTGCGCGAACGATCCGCCTGTCACTGCTGGACAACGCCCTGTCGCCGTGGCGGGCAATCGCCACGCTGCGGCAGGTCGTGCGCGGGCTGCGCGAGGCGAGGCCGGACCTGATTCACGTCCACAGCGCCAAGGCCGGCGCGTTGGGGCGGCTGGCCGCCCGGTGGCTGGGCGTGCCCGTGATCTACACCGTGCACGGATTCGCCTTCAAGCCCGCCGCAGCGGCGCACCGGCGCACCGCATCGCGCGTCGCCGAATGGCTGCTGGCACCGCTGACGACACGCCTCGTCTGCGTATCCGAGGCCGAACAGCGCCTGGCTGGCCAGTTGCCGGTCGGCGCCGGCCGCATCAGCGTCATCCGCAATGGCATTGCCGACACGCCGCTGCGTGCCGCGCCCGCCGAACCGCTGCGCCGCATCGTGATGGTCGCCCGCTTTGCCGCACCCAAGCGCCCCGATACGCTGATTCATGCATTTGCCAGTGCCGGGCTGTCGGACTGCGAACTGGTGATCGCCGGCGACGGCCCGGACCGCGCGGCGATGCGCGCGCTGGCCGACCAGTTGGCGCCGGGGCGCGTCAGTCTGCCGGGCAATACGGATGACATCGCCGCCTTGCTGGCCAGCGCCCAGATCTTCGTGCTGGCCTCGGACCACGAGGGCCTGCCGTTGTCCGTGCTCGAAGCCATGCGCGCCGGGCTGCCCGTCGTCGCCACCGACCTGCCCGGCGTTCGCGAGCAACTTGGCCCGGAACGGGCCGACACGCTCGTTCCCGCCGGCGATGCCGATGCGCTGGCGACAATGCTTGCAGCGCTGGCGGCAGCCCCGGACCGGCGCCAGACGCTGGGCAGGGCCAACCGCGAACGCTGGCAGCGTGCATTCGGGCTGGAATCGATGGCGACGGCAACCTGGGCGCTCTATCAGGACGTCCTGCGGGATGCCGCCGGAACACGGGGCCTGCAGTCGGGCAAGGCACAGGCATGAGCACGAACCGGAGTGCAGGCAAGCTGCACGATCACGGCCGCCAGTTCGCGGCAGGTGTGCGCGGGTCAGAGACGGTCCGGCGCGCCAGCCGCATGCTGGGCTGGGCCGTGCTTGGCCTGGTGCTGTTTGGTGTCAATGCCATCGCGGCGGAGTACGCTCACCACGCCGGCATCGTTACCCATATCTTCACGCGGACGCTGCTATGGTCCATCGCGCCCTACCTGTGCGCGTTCGTGCTGCTGCACCGCTCGCTGCATCTGCCCTCCATCGAAGGCAACAGCCTGGTGGGTGTGGCGGCCACGCTGCCGTTCGGCATCCTGCTGCTGGTGTTCGCGGCGTTCCATCTCGAATACTCGCGTGGCGCACTGCTGCTTGGCTACGTCACCACGCTCGGCTGGAGCGGTTTCGGCTACCGCCGCTTCGTGCAGAATTACGTGCCGATGTTCGGTTACACGGACCCGGTCGCGATGACGCAACTCGAAAGCATCCTGGCAATGCCCGGTGCGACGCCGCCAAGCCCCACCCGGTTCGAGCTGATCCGCTCGCTTGAAGATGCCAGCCACTGCGACGGCCTGATGCTGGACCGCTCGGCGACGGCGGACCCGGAACGCACGCGGGCGCTCGCGCGCTTCAAGATGGGGCACGTGCGCATGTACTCGGTCGAGCGCATCGGCGAGATGATGACCGGCCGCGTGGGTCTGGCGCACATCGATGAGAACTTCCTCGACGACTACGCGCGCCACTACCTCTATAGCTTCGCCAAGCGGCTGATCGACGTGGTGGCGGTGGTATGCCTGGCACCGGTCGCGCTGCCCCTGGCGTTGTTGGTCGCGCTGGCCATTCGCGTGGAATCGCCCGGCCCGGTGTTGTTCCGCCAGCCGCGCGTGGGACTGCTGGAGCGGCCGTTCACGATGCTGAAGTTCCGCAGCATGAGCGCCGAGACCGGTGCGCCGGCGCAGTTCGCGGCTCGCCACGATCCGCGCGTGACCCGCGTCGGCCGTGTCATCCGCAAGTACCGGCTCGACGAGCTGCCGCAACTGTGGAACGTACTCGTCAGCGACATGAGCCTGATCGGCCCTCGCCCTGAACAGGTGCCGATGGTGGATCAGTTCGCGGAGACGATTCCTTACTATCCGTACCGGCACCTGGTGCGTCCCGGCCTCTCCGGCTGGGCGCAGGTACAGCAAGGCTACGTGGGCAGCCACGAGGAGACCGTCACCAAGCTCAGCTATGACCTGTACTACGTCAAGCATTGCTCGTTCGCACTCGATCTGCTGATCGTGGTCAAGACGGTGCGCACGTTGCTGACGGGTTACGGGGCGCGTTGATGCGTGGCAGTTCGCATGCGTCCGGTCCGATGCGGATCTTGCTGATTACCACCGGCCTGAAGGTCGGTGGAGCCGAGCATCAGGTGGCAGCGCTGGCCCGTGCCTTTCTGGCGCGTGGGCACGCGGTCGCCATCCTGAGCCTGTCGCGCGGCCGCGAGCTGGATCTTCCCGCCGATGCGCATGTCGTCGAACTCAATATGCGCAAGACACCGCTGGGAATGGCGCGTGCACTGTGGCAAGCCCGTGACCTCGTCCGGTCCTGGCAGCCCGACGTCATCCATGCGCACATGATCCACGCCAACGTGTTCGCACGGCTGTTGACCCGCATCGTGCGCTGCCCGCCGCTGGTCTGTACCGCACACAGCTTTCGCGAAGGCGGTCGCCTGCGCGTGCTGGCCTATCGCCTGACCGACCGATGGTGTGCACTGACCACGCACGTCAGTGAAGACGGCCGTGCGGGCATGATCGCCGCCGGCGCGGTGAAGGCCGACCGGATCGTGGTGTTGCCCAACGGCATCGACATCGACCGGTTTCGTCCCGATACGGCGGCGCGCGACGCCACGCGCGCCAGCCTGGGAATCGCCGCCGATACGCGGCTGGTGCTCAACGTGGGACGGCTGGTTCCGGAGAAGGTGCAAGATCTGCTGTTGCGCGCGTTCGGGCAGCTCGACGCCACGCCGCCGGCTCGCTTGCTGATTGCAGGCGGTGGCCCACTGCGTCAGGCGCTGAGCGATCAGATCGCGGCCCTGGACCTGACCTCGCGCGCCGCCCTGCTGGGTCCGCGCGACGACGTGCCCGCGCTGCTCAATGCCGCGGATGCATTCGTCCTTTCCTCGAACATCGAGGGACTTCCCCTGGTCCTGGTCGAGGCACTGGCCTGCGGCTGCCCGGTTGTATCCACCGATGCCCCTGGCGTCAGGGAGATCCTGCACAACCACGGCACGATCACGGCGCGTGGCGACGCGAACGCCCTGGCCGCCTCGCTGGCCGCCACACTCCGGCAAGGCAGGGGATCCGCGCTCGAGCAAGCCGCACGACGCGAACGCGTGGTTTCCGCGTTCTCGCTCGACGCCATCGCGCAGCGTTGGCTGCAGGTATACGCCAACCTGTCCGGCGCCGCGCCGGTTCCCCGCACGGAGGCTGCCTGATGCGTCGGCGGGTCGCCGGCAATCTGCTCTGGATGCTGGCCGAGCGTGGCTTCCAGGTTGGCATCGGCATCGGCGTGGTGGCCATGCTTGCGCGAGCCCTCGGCCCCACGGGATTTGCCCACTTCCAGTACGCGCAGTCGGTCGTGCTGATTGCCGCATCGTTCGCACTCGTCTGCGGCGCCGAAGTGGTCGTGCCCCGGCTCGTCGTCGCGCCGGCGCCTGCCGCGCAACACGCACTGCTAGCGCACGCCTTCGTACTGCGCCTGGCCGGTGGCACTGCCGGCTACCTGATCATGTGCGCTTACCTGGGCATCACATCGCCGGCGGCGCAAGTCTGGCAAGCCGCGTTGTGGATGGGCATCGCGATCCTGCTGCGCGAGCCGTTCGGCGTAGTGGTTGCCTGGATGCAGGCCCATACCAACAACCGGCCCGGCACGCTGTTCAGCCTTGCGGCGCTGGGCAGCAAGGCCATTCTCGTCGGTGCGCTGTTCGCTGCCGGCATCCACGAGGTGACGGGCTACGCGGCCGCGTTCGCACTTGAGGCCATCGTATTGGCCATCCTGCTGGCGAGCTACTACCGCGTGCGGGCACCCGGGCGTGGCGTCGACTGGCAGCCGCGCCAGGCAGGCGAACTAATGTCGGCAGGCGCGTTGTTCTGGATCAGCTTCATCCTCATGATGGGCGCGCGGCGCGTCGACCAGCTCGTGCTGCAGCCAACCGTGCCCGCCGCGGACTTTGGCGCCTACGCCGCGTGCATGCAGATCCTGGACAACTTCACGATGTTGGCAAGCATCCTGGTGGCGGGCATCGCCCCGAGCTATGTCTACGCGCGCACGACCTTTGCGCAGGCGCATGCCAATATCGGCCGCATCGCGCTTGGCATCGGTGCACTGGGCATGGTCGGCGGACTTGCCATTGCCGCATGCGCGCCGTGGATCGTGCACCTGCTGTATGGCTCCGCCTTCGCGTCCACCGTGTCGCTGCTACGCGTGGCGGCCGTGGCGTCGGCCCTGATCTTCGTCGATGTCGGCCTGACACTGCTGGCGGTTCACCTGCGCAAGCCGCGCTGGGTGGCCATCAAATGGGCGCTGGTACTAGGCGCCACCCTGGCCATCGATCTTGCGGTCATTCCGCGCTACGGCAACTGGGGCGCCATCGCCGGCTATGCCAGCGGCAACGCCGTGGCGGTGCTGGTCGGCCTGGCGCTCTGGTGGCGCCATCGCCCCACGCAAGAGGCGATTTCCGCATGAGCACGCTTCCCACCGTCTGCTTCCTGACCGGCACGCTGAACGCCTTCGCGGGCGCCGAGCGGATGACCGCGGTCATCGCCAATGCACTGGCCGAACGCGGCTATCGGGTGTTCGTGCTCAGCCTGTGGGACAGGCTGAGTGTGTTTCCACTGAATGCCTGCGTGGAGCACCATGCGCTGTTCGACGTGCGGCCCTCGTTCAAGCGGGAATACTTCTCCACGGTGTTCGGGATCCGGCGATTCGTGAAAGCGCATGAGATCGATGTACTGATCGAAGTCGATACCATGTTGACGTTGTTGACGTTGCCGGCGACGCTGGGAATGAACGTGCGCAGGATTGCCTGGGAGCATTGTCATTTCGATGAAGACTTAGGCAGGCGGGCACGGCGGGTGGCTCGGTGGCTGGCGGCGAAGTTCGACGATGCCGTGGTGGTGTTGACGGAGCGCGACCGGCAGCAATGGAAGCGTGCGTTGCGCCCGCGCAGCCAGATTGCCCCCATCGGCAATCCGCTCGCCTTCCCTTTCCCGACGGAGCCGGCGCCGCGCACGTCAAAGACCGTATTGGCCGTAGGCAGGCTGGTGCATGCCAAGGGCTTTGACATCCTGTTGCAGGCGTGGGCCACCGTTGTTCAAGCCCACCCGGATTGGCGGCTCGCGATTGTCGGCGAGGGGGAAGAGCGCCCGGCGCTGGAGACGCAGATCCGAACGCTGGGCATTGCGGGTTCAGTGGACCTTCCTGGCGCCAGAGCCAATATCGAGGACGACTATCGCGGCGCGGCGATTTTTTGCCTCAGTTCACGTTATGAAGGTTTTGGCCTCGTTCTGCTGGAGGCCATGGCCTACGGACTTCCGGTTCTTTCCACGGACTGTGAAGCCGGTCCCAAGGAAATCATCCGACATGAAGAAAATGGACTTCTGGTCACGGCCGGGAGTTCGACCTCGCTTGCTGCAGGAATCCAACGCCTGATCGAGAACGCCGCCTTGCGAAGTGCGCTGGGGGAAACGGCGCGCGTGGAGGTCCGCACACGGGATGCCACATCGATTTGCGCGCATTGGCAGCAACTGGTGAATTCGACGGATTAACGGCGTGAGCCCCGAATCTTGCTTACAAAACAGGGCAAATCGCCACAACTGCCCGGCTCGCATCGCCAGGAAGTCGCGATACAATCCAGCGCATATTAGAGAAAATCCGAAATATTCACATGACTGACATCTCCTCCGCACCCGATACGCGTGCGCCGGTCACAACATTGGGTCTGCTGCTGAATTCCTCCAAACTCATTATTGCCGTCGGGGTAGTCGGTGCGATTGTCGGCTTCGGGGCATCCCAGGTCATCAAGCCGAAATGGGCAGCCAAGATGACCGTGCAGGTCGGGCAACTCGCAACCGCCACGCAGGCAGGTATTACCCTGCGGCTGGTGGAAAACCAGCTGACTGCGGCGGACCGCTATAACCTGCCCACCTCGAAACTGGAGGTCATTCGAGCGATGGGCCTGCCGGATCCGGACAGCGATCGCGACTCGAAGCTCGTATTCGATACGCTACGCGCCTCCACAGGCAAGAGTCCCGACGTGATCAGCCTGCAGGTATCGGGCTATACGCGCGAGGCAGCCATTGCGGCGATGAGCGCATCGTTCAAGGTCCTGGCTGCGACGCACAGCCAGCTGTTCGATCCGACATACACCCGGATGAAGGCAGAACTGGACGACCTCCATGCCCAACTGAACAATGCCGAGAACGAATACGACAAGAGCGTGCAGTCGCTCAAGTCGAACGTCAGCAAGGGGAATCAGAACGCTGCGCAGGACATGCTCGTCACCAACCTGGCAAACGTCATCAACAGCCGGATTCTGAACCTGAAGCAGCAGTCCAACCAGTTGCAGGAGGCGCTGGAACCGAGCCGCACGTATCCGACCCGCGTGCTCGGTGAACCATACGTACCGGAAGAGCCCAGCACGCCGGGCACCGCGTTGCTGGTTGCATCGGGCCTCGCGCTTGGCCTGGGCCTTGGCGCCCTGTTCGCCTTCGTGCGGCGCGTGTACCGCCCCTGATCCGGGACTCGGCGATGAAGACCGACCGGGTAAGCAGTGCGTTACCCGGCCAGGTAACGCAACGCCGTCAGGTCGCCGCCACGGCGGCGGGATTCACGGTGTCCTGCGCGCCGTATCCGTGAACGTGCTCGCACAAGATTTGCCCGATCGTCTGCCGGTCGTTCTGCTCCGCCCCCACACGTAGCCTTGCCAGCACCGGCGCAAAGTCTCCCCACTGCACATAGACTTCCCGCGCTTTCATGATGCGCTTGTGCGCGGTGGGTTCGGGATTGTCGCCAATCAGCAGTTCTTCGTAGAGCTTCTCGCCGGGGCGCAGCCCGGTCACGCTGATTTCAATGTCTCCGGCAGGGTGGTCCGCATCGCGCACTGTCAGGCCCGACAACTGAACCATGCGGCGCGCAAGATCCATGATCTTGACCGACTGCCCCATGTCCAGCACGAACACTTCCCCTCCGTGCGCCATGGCGCCGGCCTGCAAGACAAGCTGCGCAGCTTCCGGGATCGTCATGAAGTAGCGGGTCACCTCTTCATGCGTCACCGTCAGCGGCCCGCCGTCTGCCAGTTGGCGCCGGAACAGCGGCACAACGCTTCCGCTGCTGCCCAGCACGTTGCCGAAGCGAACCATTGCGAAAACCGTCTGGTTGCGCACCGCCCCTTCCTGCCCGCCGTCCAGCGGGCCGTACTCCACCGACTGGCTGGCCGCCATGGCCTGCAGCACAAGTTCCGCCATGCGCTTGGATGCGCCCATGACGTTGGTCGGACGTACAGCCTTGTCGGTTGACACCAGCACGAAGTATTCGACCCCGCTCTCCATGGCCGCGCGTGCCATGTTCAACGTGCCGAATACGTTGTTCATCACGCCTTCAGCCGGATTGCATTCGACCAGCGGCACATGCTTGTATGCCGCGGCGTGATAGACCGTGGCAGGACGATACAGCTCGCAGATCTCGCGCAGCCGCCGGAGATTGGCCACGCTGGCAAGCAGCGGAATGACCTCGGTCTGCAAGCCTTGCTCGCTGCTCAACCGCTCCAGTTCGTGGTGGATCGAATAGAGGCCGAATTCGTTATGCTCGACCAGTACCAGGCGACGCGGCTTCTCCTGCACGATCTGCCGGCACAACTCGCTGCCGATGCTGCCGCCTGCGCCTGTCACCAGCACCGTCTTGCCCGCCAGATTTCGGGCCAGCAATGCGGCGTCGGGCGGTACCGGCGAGCGACCCAGCAAGTCCTCGATGTCCAGTTCCTGGAAATCACGAATCGTCACGCGGCCGGCGGCCAGGTCGACCATGCCGGGCAAGGTACGCACGTGCACTGGCAGCTCGCGCAGCTTGTCGATCACGGCGTTGCGCCGCGCGCGGCCTATCGACGGGATGGCCAGCAGGATGTCCGTCACACCCATGCGCTCGACCGCATCGGGCACATCGTCCAGGCCCATGATGTCGAGCCCGTTGATGGTGCGGCCAACCTTGGCCGGATCGTCGTCGATGAACCCCAGGAGCAGGAACTGACGTGCAACAGCCAGCGCCGACGCCGTCTGTACGCCCGCTTCACCGGCGCCGTAGATCAGCAGCCGGCCCTCGTGTGCGCGGACCTTGGCTGCGGTACCCGCCAGCCAGAAACGCGCCAGTGCGCGGCTTGCGCCGACCAGCAGCAGGAACAGCATCGGCTGGATCAGGCCCACGCTGCGCGGCACGCCATCGAGCTTGAGCAGGATCAGCGCCGTGAAGAACACGGCGCCATACAGGCCGACAGCCTTCGCGGTGCTGGCCAGTGCCGCCATCCCCGTGTATCGGAAGATCGCCCGATACAAGCCAAGGCGGACGAACAGCGGGAACGCCAACAGCGGCGCCAGCACGTAGACGTACTTCTGCTGCAGAATCGGCAGGCCGGTCTGGTCAATACGCAAATAGAACGCGACCCAGACGGACACCAGCGAGAGGATCAGGTCCAGTACGACAACAACGATACGCTTGGCTGAGCGGGGCAGTGCAAGTAGCGGAACGGTAAGGCGCTTCACCGGCTGGCCCGCCCCAGAACGTCTGCGAGCGTGCTGCACGTCTTTGCGATTTCCGCCTCGGTCAGCGTGGGATGCACGAGGAACATCAGGCTGTTCTCGCCCAATGCACGCGTGACAGGCAGCCGTTCGGCCGGCCGCCAGCCAGTCGCGTCGAATGCCTTCTCAAGGTAGACCTCGGAGCACGAACCCTGGTAGCACGGCACGCCGGCATCGACTATGGCCTGTACGACGCTGTCGCGGGTCCATCCGGATGCCAGGCGCTCGGGCTGGACATAGAGGTAGCACTTGTAGTGCGCATGCACGCTATCGGCCGGAAGCTGCGGAACGCGCACCGCGGAAAAAGGCCTGGCGGCGGCCCAGATGGCCTCGGCATAAGCGGTGCGACGGGCGGTCCACGCCGTCATGCGGCGCAGCTGGATGCGGCCGATCACCGCTTGCATCTCCAGCATGCGCCAGTTGGTGCCGAAGCTTTCGTGCAACCAGCGAAAACCCGGCGCATGCTGACGCTCGTAGACGGCCTCGTAGCTCTTGCCGTGATCCTTGAAGGCCCACATGGTGCGCCAGACGGCTTCGTCATTGGTGGTCACCATGCCGCCCTCGCCGCCCGTGGTCATGATCTTGTCCTGGCAGAAGCTCCAGGCGCCGATATGGCCAATCGAACCGACGCTGCGGCCCTTGTAGCGGGCACCATGCGCCTGGGCGCAGTCCTCGATGACCTTCAGGCCGTGGCGCGCCGCCAGTTCCATGATCGGATCCATGTCGCACGGCCAACCGGCCAGGTGCACGATGATCACAGCCTTCGTACGCGGCGTCAGCACGCGCGCGATGGTATCGGCCGACAGATTGCCACTGTCCGGGTCCACATCCGCGAACACCGGAATCGCGCCGGCATTGACCACGGAGGACGTGCTGGCGATGAACGTGCGAGGCGTCACCACGACTTCATCGCCCGGGCCAATGCCCAGGCCCTTGAGCGCCACGTCCAATGCGAGCGTGCCATTGCTCAATGCCACCGCATAGCGGGTGCCCGTCCATTCGGCGAACTCCTTCTCGAACTCGCGGCATTCATTGCCGGTCCAGTAGTTCACCTTGTTGGAGAGCAGCACCTGCTGCACGGCATCGGCCTCTTCCTTAGTGAAGCTCGGCCAAGGAGAAAATGGAGTATTCAGCATAGCTTTATCAGACCTTCAGAGTTTGCCCCACCAGCCCGTCCGTTATTCTTCTGCGTTGCCGCATGATGACTGGCTTATATAACGTGATCCCTGGCCGGACTTCCGACAACCGTCGAACCGTCCGCCACTGGTTTTACCACCACGGCGCCCGCGCCCACCATGACGCCCGCGCCGATATCGATCCCCTGGCGCACCGCCGCGCCCACACCGATCCATGAACAAGCCCCCACCCGGACGCCGCCGCTCAGGTTCGCACCCGGGCTGATGTGTACGCCGTGTGCCAGCGTGCAGTCATGGTCGACCGTGGCGCCGGTATTGACGATGCACGCATCGCCAATTTCCGCATCGGCATTGATGACCGCCCCCGCCATGACAACCGTGCCAACGCCCAGGGTCGCGAACCGGCTGACGCAGGCGCGCGGGTGTATCACCGTCGCCAGCGAGATTCCTGCCGCCATCAGCGCCTGCTGCTTTTGCCAACGGACCTCGCAATTGCCGATCGAAACCAGCGCGGCATCGAACCCGGCAGCGCCCCCGATCACGGCGGCCAGATCGCCGACGACGGGCCAGTGCCGGTTATCCTGGCGCTGCGGCCAGGCATCGTCAAAGAAGACGACACTCCGCCAGCCGGCGGCCAGCGCCGCATCGGCCACGACTTTGCCGTGGCCGCTGGCGCCAAGCAGCGCGAGCCGGTTCAACCTCATGGCTTCTTGCCCGTGAACTTCGGCATCGTCGCGTCGCCTGCGGCACTGATGCCTTCGCGTACCAATACCTTGCGCACGGTCAGCCAGAGAATGCGGATGTCCAGCCACAAGCTGCGGTTATCCACATACCAGACATCCAATGCGAACTTTTCGTCCCAGCTCAGCGCATTGCGCCCGTTGACCTGCGCCCAGCCGGTCACGCCGGGCCTGACGTCGTGGCGTCGCGCCTGCTCCGGCGAATACAGCGGCAGGTACTCCATCAGCAACGGGCGCGGGCCGACCAGGCTCATCTCGCCCTTGAGCACATTCCAGAGTTCGGGCAATTCATCGAGGCTCGTCGCGCGCAGGAAGCGGCCAAACGCAGTCAGCCGCTTGGCATCGGGCAGCAACTGGCCGTCGGGGCCACGCGCGTCGGTCATGGTCCGGAACTTCACCATGACGAAAGGCTCGCCGTGCAAGCCGGGGCGCGTCTGCCGGAAGAACACCGGGCTGCCGAGTCTGCTGCGTACCAGCCAGATGAGGACCAGCAACGGTACCGACAGGATCACCAGCGCGACACCCGCGACGATCAGGTCAAATATGCGCTTCATCCAATTCCCATTTCACCAAGCATGACCGCGTTTACCTTGCGCACGTCGTATTTTTCCTCGGCGATCTCGCGCGAGCGGCGACCCATCTTGCGCGCGAGATCACGGTCATCGAGGAAGCGCTCCATCGCTGCTTCCAGTTCGTCGACCGACTTGACCGGCACCAGGAAGCCATTGTCGCCATCCACCACGGTTTCTCGGCATCCTGGTGCATCCGTGGTGATCACCGCCCGCCCCATGGCCATGGCTTCGAGCACCGTGCGGGGCGTACCTTCCCGGTAGGACGGCAAGACATACACCGTGCTGTCGGCAATAGCCGGCCGCACGTCGCTCAGCTTGCCCAGATACTCCACAATGCCTTCCCGCACCCAGGTATCGAGTTCTTCCTGCGCAATCGCATCGGGATTCGAGTCGACCCAGCCGACCATGGCGAAGGTGGCATCCGGCCTGCGCGCACGAATCCGGCGTGCGGCTTCGGCATATTCCCGCACCCCCTTGTCGCCCAACAACCGTGCAATCAGCAGGAAACGGGTGTTGCCATCAGGCAGCTCGGCCGTCGCGAAGCTCGAGACATCGACGCCCGAGCCGTTGACCACGCAGGATGGCGCGCCAGCGCGGAGGATGCCGCGCTGACGGAACAGATCCCGATCATCCGGATTCTGGAAGAACACCTTTTGCACCCGCCCCAGCGCCATGGCATACATGCGCTGTACCAACGCGCGCATGCCGCCACGTCCACTCTCCTGCTGGAATGCATACCCGAGACCCGTGATCAGCGCGAAACGTCGCGGCACACAAGCCAGCCAGCCCGCCAGGGTCCCGTAGATCACCGGCTTGATAGTGTAGCCCATCGCGCAATCGGGTCGAATGTGACGCATCAGGCGGTATAACTGATACATCGTTCGCAGGTCGGCCAGTGGATTGGTGCCGGTGCGCTGCATCTCGATGTCATGCACGGTCAAACCCTGCGCCTCGAGGCGCGCGCGTACAGGATCCGCGGCGGACAAGCCGGGCGCGGCCACATGCACGTCCAGGCCCTTGGCCTGAAGGGCCGCGATCAGCGGCCCCCGAAAGCCCGTCAGCGATTCCGCGAAGCTCGCAATCATCAGGAATCTCACGCCATGCTCTCCGTCAGCATGGCCGGCTCCGACTCCTTCTCAAGCCAGGCCTGGAACATCAGCACCGACCAGAGCGGGTGTTGCCAGTTGCGCTGGCCACTCAGGTGCTCCTGCCACTTCTGGCGGATGGGCACGGGATTGAAAAATCCCTCGCGGCGCAGACGCGACGCATCCAGCAATTCCTCCGCCCACTCCCGCAGCGGGCCGCGCAGCCAAGTGTCGATCGGCACACCGAACCCCATCTTGGGACGCTCGATCAGTGCCTTGGGCACGTGCCGGTACAGCACCTGCCGCAGCGCCCACTTGGTCGTGTAGTGCGAGCTCTCCTGTCGGAGCTTATAGGCCAGCGGCAGTTGCCAGGCAAATTCGACCACGCGATGGTCCAGGAATGGCACGCGCGATTCCAGGCTTCTGCCCATGGAGGCGCGATCCACCTTGGTCAGGATGTCGTCCGGCAGGTATGTCAGCATATCGAGCGCCATCATGCGTTCGACATCGCTCATGGCGTCCAGGTCTCGCGGTGCGGTATCGAGCAGCGTGCGCGGCTCGCGGCCGCCAATGACGACCGCCTCCGGATCCTGCCACTGCGAGACCATGCCGCGATACAGCTCGGCGGCCGAGCGCGCAGCCATGACGCCCGCACCCTTGTGAATCTTCTCGCCGATGTTTGCCCACCGCGACGCACCCGGAATGCTGGTCGCCAGGCTGTTAAGGCGCTGCGGCGACGGCCGCGTCAGCACCCATGCCATGGCCGAGCGCAGTCCGCTTGGCATGGAGGACAGGCGGTTCCACAGCGTTGCCGTGAGCTGGTAACGGTTGTAGCCGGAGAACAGCTCGTCGCCCGCGTCTCCAGACAGCGATACGGTCACATGCTGGCGTGCCAGTGCGCTGACAAGGTATGTCGGAATCTGCGAGGAGTCCGAGAACGGCTCGTCATAGAGCGTCGGCAGATTCGGAATCACGCCGAGCGCCTGTTCGGGCGTGACATACAGCGACGTATGGTGCGTGCCCAGATGCTCGGCCACGGCCTTGGCGTGCTCCGCCTCGTTGTAGATGCCTTCGTGAAACCCGATCGTGAAGGTTTTCACCGGCCGGGAAGACTGCGCCTGCATGAGCGCCACGACAGTCGACGAATCAATGCCGCCAGACAGGAACGCACCCAGCGGCACATCCGCCATCATCTGTCCGCGAATGGCGGTGCGCAGCAGCCCCTCCAGCGCGTCGACCGCTTCCGACGGACTGCCGGTAAAGGGCTCGCTCACGCCACGCAACGCGGCTTCGACGCCAGACCAGTATGCGCGCGGCCGCGCTTCGCGGTTCGACAGCGAGACCTCCAGCAGGTGTCCCGGCAGGAGCTTTTGAATGCCTTGAAAGATCGAATACTCGCCCGGCACGTTGTTGTGCCGCATGTAGAGGCACAACGCGTTGCGGTCGATGTTGCGCTCGAAGGCCCGGTGCGCGTGCAGCGCCTTGAGTTCGGAACCGAAGAGAAACGTGCGGGCGGCTCCCGCGCCTTGCCAGCCATAGTAGAGCGGCTTCTCGCCGAGGCGGTCGCGCCCAAGCGTCAGCACGCGCAGCTGGCGGTCCCAGACGGCGAACGCAAACATGCCCACAGCACGCTTCACCGTGGCTTCGATGCCCCAGGCGTCAAAACCGGCCAGCAGCGTCTCGGTATCGGAGTGACCGCGCCAGGCGGGCGCCGCGCCGGCTTTCTCAAGCTCCGCGCGCAGGTCCAGGTGGTTATAGATCTCACCGTTGTAGGCCATCACGTAGCGGCCACTGGCCGCCGCCATCGGCTGATGTCCGGCTGGCGACAGATCAACGATGGAGAGACGGCGATGTCCGAAGCCGACTGGCGATTCGGTGTCGCACCACGTGCCGCCGTCGTCCGGGCCACGATGGCGGATGCGCTCCGCCATTGCCTCGAGCAGCGCGGTTCTTGCCGTCGCTGCAACGATGTTGCCACCGAAAAATCCTGTAAATCCGCACATGATCAACGCGCTCCTGCTTGCTTCAGTAGCCGCGCCAGCCGTGGCGCGACACGTTGAACACAATAATCTTCTTCCACACGATGACGGCCCGCCTGCCCCATCGAGCGGCGCAGCCCATCGTCTCCAAGCAGCTTGCCCAGCGCCTCTTCCCACGCGCCGGCCCCGTCAGCCAGGTAACCATTTTCCCCATCGCGCACGATCTGTTCATTCACCCCCACCGGGGAGGCCACGACAGGCAGGCTACACGCCATGTACTGGATCAGCTTGTACCCGCATTTGCCACGCTCCCAGGGGGAGTCACGCAACGGCATGATGCCAATATCGCAGGCAGCGATGGATTCCACTTCCGTATCTTCGGTCCATGGCACGCACTCTACATCCACGCCCGGCAAGGACACCTCGGCACCGATCACGCGAAGCTTGAACGCATGGCGTTCGGCAAGCCTGGACAGCGGCTCCGCGAGCGAATGCAAATAGGCCGCCGTGGTGGGAGAGCCAATCCAGACGATGCGCCTGACGCCATCCTCATGCGAGCGACCGCCCGGCGGGTAGCGATCGAGGTCGATCACCGTCGGCACCACTTCGACCCATTTTGCGCCGGCGTCGCGCGCGCGTTGCGCGAGATACTCGTTGCCAGCCGTCACCAGGCGCGCACCCGACATCAACCGGTCAATCCGGCGTCCCAGCAGACGGCGAATCAGCCCCGACGGATGCAGGTCATAGTTGTGGAACAGTGCATCGTCAAAATCCAGCGCATAGGGTACGCCGCTTAGCATGACGCGCTCGATCGACGCCGGAAACCATGGCAGTGCTTCTTTCTCGATCCAGACAATGTCCGCATGCTTGCGCCGCAACATGGAACGGATCCTCGCCCCATAGGCCTTCAGCATCGTGGCGCGCTGGTAGCTGCCCGCGCGGTACTTGCGCGCCAGCATGGTGTCGCCCAGCAATGCCTGCGTATCGCTCTCGAGTCCGGCAGTCCCGAACCAGGGAAGAAATTGCAGCATGCGCACCCGTGACGACGCGCCGAGGCGGCCATAGCGGGTCAGGATGAGGACTTTCATCGCTTCGACGCCCTAAGGATTTGCGGCAGCGAACGGGCAAGCATGCCGTAGCCGCGCAGCGTGTTGCGGATATCCTGCAAGCCGCCGCGTGCAGCGGAAAATGCGGTCCGGGACACCGGCTCCAGTACCATCGTCACGGCGAGCAAGGCCCACGCCCCGATGCACGAGAAATGCTTGAATCCGTACAGCAAACGGCTGCGCAGCGAGTAGAACAAGCGCGTCGCCTTGATCTGGCGCGATGTCCCGCCACCGGCGTGGAATGCCTGCGCCTCCGCCAGGTACACGATGCGCCCACCTGCCTGCCGCACGCGCAGGGACAGATCCAGGTCTTCGAGATAGACGAAGAACCTCTCGTCGAATCCATCCAGTGACTCAAAAACGTTGCGACGGATCAGGTAGAACGCACCGATCACATGATCCACTTCGCGCGTCGACCCGTGATCCCAGTCGCTCATGTGATGGCGGTACTCACGCAGCCACGGCAGCCGGTCCAGTCCGATCGCGGAGGCGGCGAACATGCCCAGCGTCGGAAAGCGGGCACAGGCCCGCTGGATATGGCCGGTTTCGTCTATCAGTTGAATGCCGGCCACCGAGACGTTGGCGTTCTCGGGACGCTGCATGAATGACAGCGGTGTCGCCAGCGAATTTTCGTAGAGCCGGGTGTCCGGATTGAGGAACAGGATGAATTCAGCCTGGCCCATCTTTACGCCCTGGTTGCAGGCTGCGCCGAATCCGCGGTTTTCCGTGTTTCGCGCCACATGCACCGGGAAGCCCCAATCGCCGCGCTCAGTGACAAGGTCCAGCGAATTGTCCACGGACGCATTGTCGACAATGGCCACGGACGCGACCAGTCCGCCCGCAAACTGCCGCAGACTCTGCATCGCCTCCAGCAACTGCGTGCCGGACGACCAGTTCACAATAACGATATCAATACTATTCATCCCAGTAGCAACGGATCATAGACCGTCATGGCATAGAGGTTCAGCAGACCACTCCCCAATGCGAACACGACTGCCAGCAATTGAATGACCTTCGACTCGGAGAGGAAAGCCTTGAGAACATAAATCAGGACGAAAACCGAAAGCAGCTCCCGGAAGCGGGCTGCCACGATCGGGAATTCGAGCATCGAAAAATGAATCACCACACTCAGCAGCATGCCGACCACGGCATACTGCATGGCCACGTCGCTTTGCCGCCACAGGCACAGTGCCGCTGCGATGAGCGCCATGTCGAGCATGAAGGGGACCGGCACGATCGTCGCCGAGGTCTCCACGTCCAGATACGTGGCAAGCACCGGGAAGACAGCCTGGAACTCCGAAAACAGCAACTGCCGGAACAGCAGCCCGACAGCAAAGACGCCCACAAGCACCAGAAGCGTGAACTTGATGTTCAGGCGGCCAAGCACATAGACCATCAGCAACACAATGGCCGAATAATGGAACGACACGGCCAGGCACAGCAAACCGATTTCCGACAGTTTGAACCGCTTGTCGTCCTTGCGCCAGAACACGAAGAATGCGATCGCAAAAGCAATCGATGCGCGCAGGACGGTCATCTCGAACAGGATGTAGTACCTGCTCAGATAGAAGAAGATAAACAGCGCCACAAACCCGAGCGTCAACTCGCGGGGCCTCACGGCCGCGCCCTTGAGCATGAGGCACGCCGCGCAAATCGTGCCATATACCGCGACGTTGCCCAGGCCCAGGCTCACCAGCCAATAGACCAGCGCGGTGAAACCGAACTCGAACCGGGTATCGATATCGAACAGGCTATCGCCGGAACGCACCAGCTCGAAGAACTCGAGGTAGTTCGGATAATCGCGGCTGATGCCGAGAAACTGGTTCCCGGCGACAGCACCCAGAATGACGGCAAGCACCCCGAGAAAAACCATCCCGGCGGCAAGACTCGCCCGTTCGTCGGCTCTTTCCATCACTTCGACTGCCTCGCCAGCATCTTCAGGCCCAATGCGTCGAAGAACATCCGCAAAGACCACGCGATCGCCGCGCCGCTGATCCCGAACGCCTTGGTCAGCCCCACCAGTGCGGCGATGTAGAGCGGCACCTCAACCAGGTGAAGCATCGCCGTCGCGCGGGTTTTCCCCTTCGCATGCAGCAGCGCAAAGTACATGGAGCCGACGGCATTGGCCAGCACGCCGACGCAAAGGATCCTTCCCACCGCAACCGATGCCGGGTCTGCCGGATGGCGCAACCAGAGCGTCAGCAACTCCGGCAAGATGAAGGCGAGAATTGCGAGGCCAACCACCATCACGGCCACGACGCGCACGAGCCAGCGCCTGAACAGGCGCGATGCGCCCTCCGGATCGCTCACCAGCAGGCGGCTGATGGCCGGGAACGCCACGGTCGTCACTGCCCCCGACAGGATAAGCGTCTGCACCGTCACCTCGTAGGGAATCACATAGGTGGTCACGGCGGCGGCGCTCAGGATGGCCGCGATCAGGAACCGGTCCGCCTGCGTCAACAACGGGCTCAGGATGCTGCTGATCGTGTACCAGCCGCCAAACCGGAACAACTGCCGCGCCACATCCCGCGAGTACACGCCCTGGGGGCTTCCCGACGCGAGGCACTGCAGCGCGAACACGCGATAGAACCAGAGCGCCAGCGCGCGCGACACCACGAGACTGGCGATCAGGAGATCCACGCGCGTCGAGAACAGCGCGATCAGATAAGGCAGGCCGAAATTCGCGGCACCCAACAGGATGCGCAGCACGCTGATGTTCCTGAAGCTCAGGTACGCCTCGCTCACGCCGCGATACGTCGCACTCACCGCCTGCATCGGCAGCGCAAGGCCCAGCAGCAGAATGGCCGAGCGGATCTCGGCCTGCGGCACGTCATTGGCACGTACCAGTTGCCCTACGCCCAGCGCGGCGGCAAGCATGATCAGCAACATGCCGATGCCACCCGTGATCAGGGTCAGACGAGTGGCCGTCGCCACAACGTCGGGGACCGCGGCATCCTGATGGCCATCGCGCAACGCAGACACCCGCTGCGTGGTCGCGCGTCCGATGCCAAGATCCAGCGCGCCGGCATAGCCGATCAGGCCCCAGGCCAGCGCGAGCAGACCGAATCGCTGACTTCCGAGCCCGGCAAGGAGGTGAGGAACAGTGACCGCGGCGATCAGCAGCGGCAGGCCAAGGCCAAGCAGATTCCAGGAAATGTGTGTAACACGCACGCTGCGTCACCAGGGCTGATGCCCCGGTCAGTTCGTTGTCTGCTTGCGTTGACGGTTCACATACCAGCCCATGGCCTCCTGCAGCCCGTCGCCGATGCGATGAGTCGGGGTATAACCAAGCAGTGAAATCGCCTTGCTCACGTCCGCCTGGCTATGGCGCACGTCTCCAGCCCGGAAATCGCGATGATTCGGCTGTACATCCGCGCTGACGCCAAAGGGACCCAGATGGGTGCGCAGCGCTGCAAACAACTGGTTCAGGGTCGTGCGATCACCCACGGCTACGTTGTAGACCTGGTTGGTCGCGTCGTCGTTCGTGACCGTGGCTGCCAGAAGATTGGCCTGCACGGCGTTGGCGACGTAGCAGAAGTCGCGGCTGGTGTCGCCGTCGCCATTGATATGCACGGTTTCGCCATTCAACAGGGAAGCCGTCCACTTCGGAATGACCGCGGCATAGGCGCCGTCGGGATCCTGGCGCGGGCCGAACACATTGAAATAGCGCAGGCCGATGGTCCGGAAGCCATAGCAGCGCGCAAATACGTCGGCATAAAGTTCATTGACGTACTTCGTCACCGCGTAGGGGCTCAACGGCTTGCCAATGCGATCCTCGACCTTCGGCAGGCCAGGGTGATCGCCGTAGGTGCTGCTGCTGGCGGCGTACGTGAAACGCTTGACGTTTGCATCGCGCGCGGCCACCAGCATGTTCAGGAAACCGGTGATGTTGGCTTCGTTCGTCGCGATCGGATCTTGCAGGCTGCGCGGAACGGAGCCCAGCGCGGCCTGGTGCAGCACGTAGTCCACCCCATGATCGGCCGAGCCGTCGCGGAACACGCAGGCCCGGCGGCAGTCGTCGAGGTTGCGGATATCGCCTTCGACAAACTGGAAGTTCGCCCACTGCGCCGGCGAGACCAGGCCCCGGACTTCCTCGAGGTTGGCCTTGTAGCCAGTGGCGAAGTTGTCCAACCCCACGACCCGCTGATCCAGCTTCAACAGTGTCTCGAGCAAATTGCTGCCGATGAATCCGGCCACGCCCGTCACCAGCCAGGTCTGCTGCTCCCTGGCGAGGCGGTGTTTCAGTTGTTCGTAGGCACTCGACTGAGCGAAACTATCCATCATGTTTTTTCCTGTCGCCCCGGTTTTACAAACGTCCGTCGACCGAGCCGGGCGGAAGGATACCCTTGACGTCAAACACCACAGCGCCGTTCTGGCCCAGGGCCTTGATGCCATCCTCGCCCATGGCAACGAACTGCTCGTGGCCCACGGCCAGCACCACGGCGGCGTACTGACCAGGCTCCGGTATGCTGGTCAGGCACTGCAGGCCGTACTCATGCTCGGCATCGGCCACATTAATCCACGGATCGAAGATATCGACTTCCGCGTTGTAGGCACGCAGCGAGCTGACGATATCCACCACCTTGGTATTGCGCACGTCGGGGCAGTTTTCCTTGAAGGTCAGGCCCAGCAACAGGATCTTGCTGCCCAGCACATTCAGGCCCTTGCGCAACATCAGCTTGACCGTTTCGTCGGCAACGTGCCGCGCCATGTTGTCGTTGATGCGGCGGCCAGCCAGGATGACCTCGGGGTGATAACCCACTTCCTGCGCCTTGTGCGTCAGGTAGTACGGGTCCACGCCGATGCAATGGCCACCGACCAGCCCCGGGCGGAACGGCAGGAAATTCCACTTGGTACCCGCGGCCTCCAGCACTTCGAGGGTATCAATGCCAAGCCGATGGAAAATCAGGCTGAGTTCATTCATCAGCGCGATGTTCACGTCGCGTTGCGTGTTCTCGATGACCTTGGCCGCCTCCGCCACCTTGATGCTGCTGGTCTTGTGCGTGCCGGCGGTAATGATCTGCGCATAGAGCTGATCCACCGCTTCCGCCACATCGGGCGTGCTTCCACTGGTCACCTTGCGGATCGTGGGCAGGCGGTGATGCTTGTCACCCGGATTGATGCGCTCGGGACTGTAGCCACAGAAGAAATCCACATTGAACGACTTGCCGCTGAACTTCTCCAGCACCGGCACGCACACTTCTTCCGTGGCACCCGGATAGACCGTGGATTCGAAAATCACCACGGCCCCCTGGGGCATGACGCGTCCAACCGTCTCGCTGGCCTTGACCAGCGGCGTCATGTCCGGGCGGTTGGCCTGGTCCACAGGGGTCGGAACCGTGACGATGAACACCTGGCATTCGCGCAGGTCATCGATCTTGCTGCTGTAGCGCAGGTGCCGGGCTTCGAGCAGCTCGTCATGGCCAACCTCCAGCGTGCCATCCTGGCCGGACTGCAGTTCGGCGATGCGAGCGGGATTGATGTCGAAACCGATCACCGGACGCCGTTTGCCGAATTCCACTGCCAGAGGCAGACCGACGTAGCCCAGGCCAATGACTGCGATTTTTGCTTGGTTCAGGTTCATGCGCGAAAAAGAGGAACAACTACGGTTGCCAGCCATAAAAAGATGGCAAGCCCGATCGGTATCAGTCGAACAGTTCGGCCGCGGCGAGGCTGGCCCCAGCCTGGTCCTTGGCCGACAGCAAGGGCGCCACATCCAGTTGCGGCCATTCGATGCCGATCTGCGCATCATTCCAGGCAATGGTCCGCTCGAATTGTGGGGCGTAGTAGTCGGTTGTCTTGTACAGAAAATCCGCGGATTCCGACAACACGAGGAAGCCGTGCGCGAAACCGGGCGGAACCCAGAACGCGCGATGGTTATCCTCGCTCAATTGCACGCCCACCCATTTGCCAAAGGTCATGGAATGCTTCCGGATGTCCACCGCCACATCGAACACCCGGCCGCGCACCACGCGCACCAGCTTCCCTTGCGGCTGCTGAATCTGGTAATGCAAGCCACGCAGCACGCCCTTGGCGCTACGGCTGTGGTTGTCCTGCACAAAGTTGACGTCGAGCCCGGTAGCTTCGGCAAACGCCATCTGGTTGAAGCTCTCCAGGAAGAAGCCTCTCGCATCGCCAAAAACCTTCGGCTCGATAATCAGCAAGTCCGGGATGGCGGTACGAATAACGTTCAGGCTCATTTGATGGCTTCCGAGATGATGTGCTGGAGATACTTGCCGTAACCGTTCTTCAGCAGCGGCTTTGCCAGCCGTTCGACCTGCTCGACATTGATCCACTTGCTGCGGTAGGCGATCTCTTCGGGGCAAGCCACCATCAGTCCCTGACGGTTCTGCAGCGTCGCAATGAAGCTGGCGGCCTCGAGCAGCGAATCATGCGTGCCGGTATCGAGCCACGCATAGCCGCGGCCCATGATCTCGACCTCGAGTTGCTCCATCTCCAGATAGCGCTTGTTGACGTCGGTGATTTCCAGCTCCCCGCGGGCCGACGGTTTGATATCCGCCGCGATGTCGCAAACCTGGTTGTCGTAAAAATACAGCCCGGTTACCGCGTAGTGCGAGCGCGGCTTGAGCGGCTTCTCTTCCAGCGACAAGGCCCGGAAGTTGTCATCGAATTCCACCACGCCGTAGCGCTCGGGATCGTGGACGTGATAGGCAAATACGGTCGCACCCTGGTCCCGCGCGGCGGCGTGCTCCAGTTGGCGCCCGAGATCGTGGCCGAAGAAGATGTTGTCGCCAAGGATCAGCGTCGAGGGATCATTGCCGACGAAGTCACGGCCGATAATGAAGGCCTGCGCCAGGCCGTCCGGCGAGGGCTGGACAGCATAGGACAGGTTGATGCCCCAGTTGCTGCCGTCGCCCAGCATTTCGGTGAATCGCGGCGTGTCTTCCGGCGTGGAGATGATCAGGATGTCGCGAATCCCGGCCAGCATCAGCGTGGTCAGCGGGTAGTAGATCATCGGCTTGTCGTAGACCGGCAGCAGTTGCTTGGAGACAGACCGCGTGATCGGATAGAGTCGCGTGCCGGAGCCGCCGGCCAGGATAATGCCTTTGCGCATGGTACGAATAGTCAGGTAAGGATCTGGTCGAGCAGCAGTTCTACGCCCTGCTGCCAGTCCGGAAGATGAATATCGAAGGTGTCCCGCAACTTGCTCGTATTCAGCCGCGAGTTGGCGGGTCGCGGCGCGGGCAGCGGATAGGCCGTCGCCGGAATCGGCTCGATGCCGGCCGGGTCTGCCTGCAGCGCCACGCCTCGTGCCACGGCACCAGTCAGCACCGTCGTGGCATAGCCGTGCCATGTCGTCTCGCCGGCTGCGGCAAGGTGGTAGACGCCCGTCGGAAATGCCTCGCGCCTGCCATGCAACCAGTGCCGCGCAATGATCTGCGCGGTGACGTCCGCGATCAATGCCGCCGTCGTCGGGGCGCCATACTGGTCGGCAATCACGCGCAGGCTGCTGCGCTCGTGGGCAAGCCTGAGCATGGTCTTGGCAAAATTGGCACCATGCGCACCGGCCACCCAGCACGTGCGCAGCACCAGCGCCGCCGCACCGCTGTCCGCGATGGCCTGCTCGCCCGCGAGCTTGCTCTTGCCGTAGACCGATTGCGGATTCACGGCATCGGTCTCGACATAGGTGCCGTCCTTGGCGCCGTCGAAAACGTAATCGGTCGAGTAGTGAACCATCAGGCTGCCAATACGGCGCGCCTCCTCGGCGATCACGCCCGGCGCCGTGCCGTTCACCGCGAAGGCGGTATCGGCATCCGTCTCGGCCTTGTCCACGGCCGTGTAGGCGGCCGGGTTCACAATCACCGCCGGCCGCAAGTCACGAATCAACGTGCGCAACGCCTCCGGCTGCGTCAGGTCGCAATGACGGCGATCCAGCGCCACCACACGCCCCAGCGGCGCCAGGCTGCGTCGCAACTCGAAGCCGACCTGCCCATTGCATCCGGTTACAAGAAGCGTGGGCACGTTGCGTGACTCAGGCCGCATATTGCTTCGCCACCCAGTTCCGGTATTCGCCCGACATCACGTCCTGCACCCAGGCCTGGTTATCGAGATACCACTGAACCGTCTTGCGCAATCCGCTCTCAAACGTTTCTGCAGGCTTCCAACCCAGTTCGCGCTCCAGCTTGCGGGCGTCGATCGCATAGCGGCGGTCGTGGCCCGGACGATCCTTCACGAAGGTAATCTGGTCACGGTATGACCCCTGCGCCTTCGGCTTGAGCGCGTCAAGCAGGTCGCACAGCGTATGCACGACCTCAAGATTGGTCTTCTCGTTCCAACCGCCGACGTTGTAGGTCTCGCCCAGGCGGCCGCGCGCCAGCACTTCCCGGATTGCCGCACAGTGATCGCCCACATAGAGCCAGTCGCGCACGTTCTGACCATCACCGTAGACCGGCAAGGGCTTGCCGGCCAGCGCGTTGGCGATCATCAGCGGAATGAGCTTCTCGGGGAAATGATACGGGCCGTAGTTATTGGAGCAGTTGGTCGTCAGGACGGGCAGCCCATAGGTATGGTGATAGGCGCGCACGAGGTGGTCGGACGCAGCCTTGGACGCCGAATATGGGCTGTTGGGCTGATACGGCGTGGTCTCTGAAAATTGCGGATCATTTGCGCCCAACGACCCGAAGACCTCGTCCGTGGAAACATGAAGGAAGCGGAATGCCGCTTTCGCGACATCGTCCAGGCCGCCCCAGTAGGCGCGCACCGCTTCCAGCAGCGTGAAAGTGCCGACGATGTTGGTCTGAATAAACTCGCCAGGACCGTGAATCGAACGGTCGACGTGGCTTTCCGCAGCGAAGTGCACCACCGCACGCGGCTTGTACTGCTTCAGCAAATCATCCAGTGCGGCGCGATCGCAGATATCGGTCCTGGAAAACGTGTTCCTGGCGTCACCATCCAGCGAAGCGAGGGTCTTGAGGTTGCCCGCATAGGTCAGCTTGTCGACATTGACAATGCCGTCGGCGTGCTCGTTGCGAAGCCAATCCAGTACGAAATTCGCGCCAATAAAGCCGGCGCCGCCAGTGACCAAGATATGCGACAAACCTCTACTCCCTGCTATCGATACATTTCGCGAACCCGACAAACGCCGAGCACCCTCCTGGTCCGCCAGGTGGGACGGGGGGATATTAAGTGTCTGTGGAAGTGGCGGTATTCTATCCGACTCGCTGCCCCCCCTGCCCTATACACTCCATCTTTTTGTAGCCTGTTGTAACGAATCGCCGTGGCGCAAACGCCACACTCGCAATAGAACGAGAACCGCTCCATGTCGACCTCAAAGCACATTCAAAAAGAAAACAAAGCTCCACTTTTTGCCGTCGGCGATATTCAAGGCTGCCTCGATTCCCTCGAAGCCCTGCAGCGCAAGCTGCCCGGCGACTGCGGCATGCGCTTTGTCGGCGACTTGGTCAACCGGGGCCCGGAATCCTTGCAGACGCTGCGAACAGCCCGCTCGCTGGGTCCGCGGGCCGAGGTACTGCTGGGCAACCACGACATCCACCTGCTGGCGGTCGCCGCGGGCGTGCGCAAGAAGGGGCGATCCGACACACTGGATGACATCCTTGGCGCGCAGGATCGGGATGAACTTCTAACATGGCTTCGCCATCGACCCATCGCGTTGCATGAGGACGGCTTCCTGCTGGTACATGCTGGCGTGCTACCCCAGTGGTCTGCCCCACAAGTGATGGATCTCGCGCATGAAGTCGAGGAGCAGTTGCAGGGTCCGAACTGGGAAGGCTTTCTCGCCGATATCTTTGGCAATGCAGCCGACCGCTGGCATGACGGGCTGCGCGGCGTCGAGCGCCATCGGGTCATTATCAACGCCCTGACACGGCTGCGTTTTTGCACAGCCGACGGCATAATGGAGCTCAAGACCAAGGAAGGTCCAGGCGGAGCGCCCGAAGGGTTCGTGCCGTGGTTCGAGGTCCCCCAACGCCGCACAGCCGATGTGACGGTGGTGGCCGGGCACTGGTCGACCCTCGGATTGGTGACGCGGCCAAATCTGCTGCTACTGGATACGGGATGCGTCTGGGGCGGGCAACTCACGGCCGTGCGCATGGCCCTCGACTCGGCTGAACGGACAGTCATTCAGGTCAAGTGCCCACAGTACTGCAATCCGCTCGGGTAAGCGCGCACTGGCCTGGGTAAAAAGCCAGCCAAGCAGGTACCACACCGCCCTGAAACGGCTTGCGCCTGCGACCTCAAGCAGCGGAGTCACCGTAATATCAGCCCGAAAATCGCACTGGAATATATCCGGAATGAGCCTGCTCGCACTGCCTTATTCACCAGAAAAACAATCGCGACGGGATATCCAGATTTTCGTGCTGTCGATCATCGCAACCGCCGCAATCTTCCTGTGGCAAGGAAACAAGGGACTCAATCTGCCGGACGAGGGTTTTTTCTGGTACGGCGTACAACGCGTGCTGGCGGGCGAAGTACCAACCAGGGATTTCCTTGCCTACGAACCCGGCCGGTATTACTGGTCAGCGGCGCTGATGAGGCTGCTCGGCAACGAAAGCCTGATGATCCTGCGCGCAACGGGCACACTGTTCCAGCTCATCGGCGTGTTTGTTGGCCTGAAGGCCATCGATGCCGAGATGGAAACGCCCCGCCCCACCATACTGCTACTGGCCGCAATCAGCATGACGGTATGGATGTACCCCTGGTTCAAGGTATTCGACGTCGTATCGTCGATTGCGCTGGTGGGAGCGCTCGCACTGCTGATTCGGAAGCCATCGTACCGCCGATATCTCACCTTGGGCGCGGTCGTTGGACTGGCGGCTGTCTTTGGCCGCAACCATGGCGTATACGGCGTGGCGGGCAGCGCTGGCGCCTTCATCTTCCTGACCATCCGTCGCACCGGCAACACGACGCCCCTCAACGCCATGATGGCCTGGGCAGGCGGCATCTTCGTCGGCTATCTGCCCGTGCTGGCCCTGATGGTTGCGGCTCCGGAGTTCGCGCAAGCGCTGTGGGAAAGCGTCCGCTTCCTGTCTGTCGAGGTCAAGGCCACGAACCTGCCACTTCCGGTGCCCTGGCCCTGGCTAGCAGAGATCGAGCGGTTGCAACGGTTGCCACTGCTCGATGCGGCAATCGCAGTCGCGCCAGGGTGTTTTTTTGTAGGCCTCATCGCCTTTGCCATCGCAGGACTGGCTTGGTCATTTGGCCAACGCCTGCGGAACAAACCGGTATCGCCGCTGCTGGTGGCATCGAGCCTCATGGCGCTACCCTACGCCCACTACAGCTTCTCGCGCGCAGACACGGTCCATCTGGCACAGGGCATTTTCCCATTCGTGCTTGGCGTCTTTGCAATGATCGCGAATCGGCCCGCGTGGATCCGCTGGCCGATTGCCTTACTTCTTTGCGGCGCAAGCGTAATTGCGGTGCTTCCCACTGATCCGGGCTGGCAGTGCCACCTTTCCCGCAATTGCACGAAGGTCGAAGTCGGCGGCAGCACGCTCAAGGTGAGCGCCCGCACTGCCCAGGATCTTGCCCTGATCGACAAGGTCAACGATATGGCTGGCCCCGGGCGCAATGTCCTGTTCATGCCTTTCTGGCCCGGTGCCTATGCGGTCCTGCACCGAAAATCGCCGGTCTGGGAAATCTATGCCCTCTTCCCACGAGGCCCGGCCTTCGAGTTGGCCGAGATCGAGCGTATTCGCGCTGCGGCGCCCAGCGTGGTGCTCATCAACAATGCCCCGCTCGACGATCGCGAGGACCTGCGATTCCAGAACACGCACCCGTTGATCTATCAGTACATAGTGACCCATTACAAGCCGGCGGGCAGCCCCACGGAGGAGCCGTGGCATCAGCTATACCGACGCGAATAGCCTTTCGAGCCAGCCCGGCTGGCGCTCGACAAGAGCCATGCCATTCCCTTACTGTATCCCTTTGCCTGATGGACAGCGCCAGCTGTCCCGGCATTCGAAAACAAGTCCGCGAGTTATTTCAATGCAATGGAAAAAAATGGGACAGCTCTTCTGCCCCGACCGCATTCATCCGAAACTGATGAGCCACGCTGCCAACCCACTGGCGGTCCACCTGGATGAGGACATTTATCGCGTCTTCTACAGTGGCCGCGATCTGCAGAACCGCTCGTCCGTCGGATACGTGGACGTCGATATCGTGAAGCAGGTGGTTGTGTACGTCCACGACAAGCCCGCATTCGAGTATGGCCCTGAGGGCAGCTTCTATTCGCACGGCGTGAGCATCGGCAATTGCTACGAAGCCGACGGTCGCCGCTACATCCTGTTCATGGGCTGGCAGTATCCACCCGGCGGGCATTGGCGCGGAGATGTCGGACGCCTGATCCTCGGGGAAGACCTGTCGCTGAGCCTGGATAGCGAGACGCCTTTCATGGCGACTGACCCGATCGACCAGGTCAGCCTGTCCTATCCCTGGGTCATGCGCGGCGAGAACGGCACTTACCGTATGTGGTATGGATCCACGGTGACGTGGGATGCGGGCAATGGAGAGATGCTCCATGTGATCAATCATGCCAGTTCTGCCGATGGTCATTCATGGCAGCGTCATGGGCTTGCGGTACCCTATGCGCTTGGCACCGCACAGGCATTCTCGCGCCCCACCGTCATCGGCAATGAGGCCGATGGGTATCAGATGTGGTTTTCCTACCGCTGCGGGACGGGACGGACCTATCGCATTGGTTACGCGGAAAGCCGCAATGGCAGTGATTGGGAACTCCGGCTTGAAAAAACGGGCATCGACGTATCGCCTGAAGGCTGGGACTCGGACATGATCGAATATCCGTTTGTCCTGGAGCACAAGGGACACCGTTACATGCTATACAATGGCAACGGTAACGGCAGGACAGGCTTTGGAATTGCACTTCTTACGAATGAATAGGATGTCCGGCTTCGGCATCGATAATTTGCCAGTCAGACAACTATTGCGCTATGGCATTGTTGGCATCATCAGTAATCTGTCCGGCTACCTGGTATTCCTGGCGATTACATTCGCCGGGGTCGACCCGAAGGCCGCGATGACATTTTTATATGCGGTTGGCGCGACGGTTGGCTTTTTTGGCAATCGAAAATGGGCGTTTTCCCATAATGGGAACGCCGCCCGCGCAGCCGTAGGATATGCCGTGGCGCATGTGATCGGATACCTGCTCAACCTCGCGATGCTGTACGTATTCGTCGACAGGCTCGGCTACAAGTACCAGATTGTTCAGGGGCTAGCGGTCTTTGTCCTCGCCGGCTACCTGTTTCTCACCTTCAAATTTGTGGTGTTTCGCGCAAATCCGGCAAGGTGAGCCGCGCGCGGGACTGGTCGTGAGACCAGCGCAACACTCCCGCGCCCTCCGACGCGCCTGACGTCTCGCTGGCCGGCACTGCGGCCCGCAATCCCGACAACAATGCGAACATTGCCCCCTTTGTCGGATGGCTTGATGACTTCGACCCGTGCTATCCTCTACCCGGCCTCCAGATAGGACGATTACTAACCAAAACTTACCGCCCCCGCGGCGGTGAGGTACCCCGGTGGATTGATGGAATTCGCACGTTGCTTTCCGCATCCAGACCACCGCATGGAAAGCAAGATGACAGTGGAAACCGAAGGCAAGAGCAAGGTCGTCGCCATCGTTCAGTCATGCTATATCCCCTGGAAGGGATATTTTGATTTGATCGGATCCGTCGATGAGTTCATCATCTACGATGATATGCAGTACACGCGTCGGGATTGGCGCAACCGCAATCTGATCAAAACAGCTCAAGGATTGTCCTGGCTTACGCTGCCGGTAAAGGTCAAAGGCAAGTATTACCAGTCCATTCGGGAAACCGAACTCGATGGCGATCGGTGGCGCTCCGATCACTGGAAGGCGTTGCAGCAAAATTACCGCCGCGCACCCCACTTCAACGAAATTGCCGCTGTACTGGAGCCACTCTATCTCGAGCGTGAATACAGCCACTTGTCCGAGCTGAACCGCACCATGATCGAGGCAATTTGCCCGATGCTCGGCATTGCCACGCCCCTGAAATGGTCGTGGGATTATGAGCTGGTTGACGGAAAGACTGAACGCCTGGTCGGACTCTGCAAGCAGGCGGGCGCGACTGTCTATATCTCGGGCCCGGCGGCACGGGACTATATTCAACCTGAAATGTTCGCGGAAGCGAATATCGAATTGCGCTATTTCGACTACGCCGGCTACTCGGAGTACCCTCAGTTGTGGGGAGACTTTGAACACGGCGTAACCGCGCTCGATCTGCTTTTCAATTGCGGAAACGAAGCAAAGAATTATATGAAATATCCGGCCATCACCGGTGGCCGCTGCTGAGAGGGGGCACTCCAAATATGAATGACTTGCTTTCTCCCGTCGCGAGTTATTACACGCAGAAGATCAAGGAATTCGGACCGCAACCGAAAGGGGTCGACTGGAATGGCGAGGACGGCCAGATGCTGCGCTTCCTGCAGCTTTCGCACGTCTTCGATCCGGAAACGCCTTTCTCGGTGGCGGACGTCGGCTGCGGCTATGGCGCGCTGCTGGATTTTCTTCTGGAGCGTTACCAGAACTTCCAGTACATCGGACTCGACATCTCCGAGTCGATGATCGAGACAGCTCGCAAGCTGCACCAGCACAAGACGAAGGGCCGCTTCATTGCCGGCACGGAACCGACGGAACCGGTTGACTTTGCCGTGGCCAGCGGCATCTTCAATGTCAGGCTTGGTAGCGATGAGTCCGCCTGGAAAAGCTACATCCAGGACACGCTCGAGCGCATGAATCAGTTCGGCAAGCGCGGCTTTGCCTTCAATTGCCTGACGTCGTATTCCGACGCCGACCGCATGCGCGCCGATCTGCACTACGCAAACCCCTGCGAGCTGTTCGATCTGTGCAAGCGCAAGTTTTCGCGCAATGTCGCCCTGCTCCACGACTACGGGCTGTACGAATTCACCATTGCCGTGAGGAAATGAGCGATGGGGAACAACGCCAAACCACTGGTTATTTTCGGCACGGGCCAGATCGCCGAGCTTGCGTGGTTTTACTTCACGCATGACTCCGACTACAAGCCGGTGGCATTCACCGTCGACCGTGCATATATGGACCGCGATACGCTGCTCGGTCTTCCGGTGATTCCTTTCGACGAACTTCCCGAGGCGTATCCGCCGACGCAAGCCGACGTCTTCGTTGCCCTCAGCTACGCCAAGCTGAACGGCGTACGCACGCAAAAGGTACAGGCCGTTCGCGACGCCGGCTATCGGACACCCAACTACATCAGCAGCAAGGCGACAACGTTCCCCGGCTTCGAGCCCGGCGGCGGCAATTGCTTCATCCTTGAGGACAACACGATCCAGCCGTTTGCCCAGATCGGCGACAACGTGACGTTGTGGAGCGGCAACCATATCGGGCACCACTCGGTTATCGAAGACAACTGCTTCATCAGCTCTCATGTGGTGATCTCCGGCGGCGTGCGAGTGGGCAACGCCAGTTTCATCGGCGTCAACAGCACGATTCGCGACCACGTCGCCATCGGGGCGCGCTGCGTGATCGGCGCGGGTTCCCTGATCACAGCCGATGCCGAGCCAGAGGGGGTGTACACGTCACCGTCGTCGGAACGGTCGCGCGTACCCAGCACACGCTTGCGCGGCATCTGAAGCCACGCCGCACGCCTGCGTCGAAGTCGGACACTCAACAAGACATGAACAACGACAGCTATTACGGCGGCATTCGGCCGAATGCCGCATCTGATGCCATTGCAAGGCATCAGGAGGAACTTGAGGTACTGGGCTATACCGTCATCGAGGGAGTGCTCGACGCGTCCCGGCTGGAAGAATGGCGGCAACGTATCGACACGGTCTATGCCCGGCAGGAAGACGAGTTCGGCGGCCGGGAAGCGCTGGCCGCCATCGGCGAGCAGGACCTGTGCCGCGCACCTCTTACCTATGACGCGGCGTTTGCTGCGATGGCGAGCGAGCCGAAAGTGCTGGAACTCGTGCGCCGCGTCCTTGGCGACTGGTTCATCCTGAACCTGCAGAACGCGATCATCAACAAGCCGGATGAACGCCACCACCAGACGGCGTGGCACCGCGACCTTCCTTATCAGAACTGGACCAGCTCCCGGCCGCTCGCTGTCGGCGCGCTGTTCACGATCGACCCGTTCACGACAGAAACCGGTGCTACCGTCGTGCTGCCACACTCGCATCGTCGGGACAACATGCCGTCGGAAGAATATTTCCAACGACATGCCGTGCAAATCACTGCGCCGGCAGGCTCGGCACTCATCTTCGACGCCATGGTGTTCCATCGCGCCGGCCTCAATCGGTCGCAACAAATCCGCCGTGGCGTCAATCATCTGTACACGATCCCGCTGCTGAAGCAGCAGTACGATTTTCCGGCGGTGCTGGGCGACGACTTCACGGCAGATCCGTCGATCCGCCGGCTGCTCGGGTACGATTCGCGGGTACCCCGAAGCGCCCTGGACTGGCGCCGGGACCGTGCAGCGCGCCTCGCCTCGAATCAACGCCAGAAATGAAGCACCGATGACAACACCGGAACTAAGTGTCGTTGTGCCGTCGTATGGCTGCCTGGGCTGCCTGGAGGAACTGTGCGGGCGTCTCGATAAGGTGCTGACCTCGCTCGTCGCATCGTTCGAGATCATCATCGTTGACGATCGCAGCCCCGACAATTCATGGCCACTCACCGAGTCGCTGGCACAGCGCTATCCGTCGGTGCGGGGTATTCGAATGAGCCGTAACTTCGGCCAGCAGATGGCGATCACTGCCGGCCTGGAGGCCACGCGGGGCAAGTATGTTGTCGTGATGGATTGCGATCTTCAGGATCCGCCCGAGCGCATCCCGGATCTGCTTGCCGAACTCAACAAGGGTTACGACCTGGTGCTGGCGCGCAGGGCCGAGCGCAGCCATTCGGCGTTCCGAAAAGCCGGCGCAAACCTTTACTTCCGCATCCTGCGCACGCTGACCGGAGACCCGGTCGATGGCAGCTATGGCACATTCAGCATCCTGAGCCGAAAGGTTGTGGACGCGTTCCTGCGCTTTGGCGAGCGCGAACGTCATTACTTGTTCATTCTCCGCTGGCTTGGATTCCGCAGCGGGAGCATCGAGTACGCGCACGCGGACCGGCACGCCGGAAGCAGCGCCTATAGCCTGAGCCGGCTGATCAAGCATGCCCTGGGAGGCATCTTTTTCCAGACCAGCGTTTTCCTGACCTGGATCGTTTACGCGGGCCTGTTCTTCACCGCGCTCAGCTTCCTTGGCGGGGGCTTTTTCATCTATCGCCACCTGATTTCAACCTCGCTACCCGGCTGGACAAGCCTGTTCGTGGCCATCCTGTTTGCGACCGGCCTGATTCTGGCCAGCCTTGGCATGGTTGGACTGTACGTTGCGAGAATCTTCGAGATGGGCAAGGGTCGGCCGATGTACGTGGTCGACACCGAGTGCGGATGTGATCAAGCGGAAGCTGGCCGGAAGAACGAGGGAAGCGTTTGATGGCAGCCGCTTGGGGAGCACGCCGGATTTCGGCGATGCTGTTGCTGGCAGCCCTTGCCGCAGCGGCGGGCCGCAACGTGTTCGAGCATCACATGACCCTGCTGCAAACGCGGCAGGGCATGCAGCAACTTGCAGGAAATCCCCAGGAATGCGGCGAAGACCGCAAGGAATGCAACCTCGATGTCCGGCACAACTTCTACACGCTGCTTGAGAAACTGGGGAAGGAGCCCGCCTACCATCGGGACCGCCAAACCGGCATCGTGATCGACGATCCGGCGTTCTTTCAGGGCGCCTATGTGGATCGCCCCTTCGACACGATCCTGCAGCCCTGCGCCATTCAGCCTTTCAGCGTTCCCGCCCTGACCGGCATGCCGCTGCTTGGTGCGCTTCGTTCGCGCGACAATGGGTGCCTCTACGATTCCTACGGCTACCAGTACCTCCCGGAGTTCCCCGATGAACACGCGTCGGAAGATCCGTGCGCCCTTGCGCGCGCACGCGGCCTGGAGCGGGTGCTGATCATTGGCCGGAAGGACAAGAATTTTGCGGTGGAGGAAAGAAGCTGTGCGGCAAGCTAGACCCATGGTGAATGCGTCGACAACTGCGATGGATTCGTTCGAGCGTGACGGTTACCTGGCTTGCCAAAGCGTCGCCCTGAGTTTTGCGCTGGCCCTGGTGACGTGGGTGTCCGCGCCATTGCTGGATCCCAGGCCGCTACTGAAAGGCGCAATACTGGCCACCGCCGCCGCAGTCATCGGTGCCATCGCGGTGATTTTTGAGCTTCGCCGTGCGGCGATGCAAAGGCAGTGGTTCGCGTCCCCCCTGCCCTCGCTGGCTGCCGGGCTGCTTGCGGTCCTGCTGCTGTCGGCCGTATCCCTGCACACCGGCATCGCCTACGCTGTCATCGGCGCGGCATGTCTGCGGATGCTTGTGGTGGTGTTCCAGGCAAGGCCCGTGACGACCATCGTGCCGATCCTTGCGGGCGCTGCGGTCGGATACTGGGCGTTTCTGCTCAGTTTCGTCGATGGCTACAAGAAACCCTGGATCGAGCCTGCGATCCAGTCCGGAACGGTGCACGTGGACCTGTTTTTCCATGCCGCCATCGCAAACATGCTTTCCGGCTATGACGTAGGATCGCTGGGCGTCGATGGCCTTGCCGCCTTCCCCTACCACTTCGGCAGCCACCGCATCGCCAACGTGCTGTGTGCGCTGCTGGGTATTGAGCCGCTGCTGTTCTACTCGGTGGTATTCCCACTGATATTCGGCCCGCTGTTCATTTGCGTCATGTACTTCTTCGTCGTCGCCTTCCGGAGATTCCTGAAGCGCGTCGGCGCCACCGGCGAAGACAGCGAGGGCAATGCCTCCGGGTGGTATTGGGCCGTTTTTGCCATCTTTTTCGTCGGCGTGATCGCCACCCCCTACCGCCGTGAACTCGGCGTCTGGGACAACGTTTTTCACAGCGAATCGTTCGGCATTGCCGTCTTGTGCGCCTATCTTGGCGGCATCTGGCTCTTCGACCAACTCGGCGGAGCAAGGCAGCTACGGCTCACGTGGTGGAGCGGCCCCATGCTGGCCCTTTATCTGGCTGCGCTATGCGTGCTCAAGATCAGCGTCGGCCTGGTGATGGGTTGCGTGTTCGCCTATGCCCTATTGAGAAGCCGGATGCCGCGCCTTCAGCAGTTGCCGGGACTGCTGGTGATCGCGTTGCCGCTTGCATACGGCTTCTGGCTGACACGCACCGATGTGGAAGGTGCCGAGGCAGGTCCTGGCCTGATCTCCATGCTCAAGCCGTTTGCTTTCTTGCGGGAGTCCGTGAACCCCGACCGGTACCTCTATTCATTTCTCGCATTCTTTGGCCCGTTGATCACATTTGCGGCCTTGCGACTCTTGTCCAGTCGCAGCGGCCCCAGACCGGGCCTGTGGTCGCGAGTCAGAGATCATGCACTGCTGGACGTCGAACTGGCCATCGCCATCACCGTGGCTGCGATCGTGCCGGGCCTGGTGCTTTCCGTCCCTCAAGGCAGCACCAACTTCTTTGCCGAAGTCGCGTACTGGTGGGTACAGCCGATGGCGGCCGTAGTGATGAGTAGTGCCTTGGCGATATTCGCCAGTCCAAAAAAACACCGCTACATCCGGTCAGCCTGCGGCCAGAAAATAGTGTAGATTTGGAATCTTAGAACAATAAAGTCAAATCCGACAAAGTTCGATTGACTTAAGAACAACCCAGTCGATAGGGAAGGACGCAATGAGAGCTGCCGTGCGCAATATCTCTTTCAATCGGCCGTACATGACGGGACGAGAGTTGCACTACATCTCGCAGGCGCATGCACGCGGTCATCTGGCGGGCGATGGCCCTCTTACCCATCAATGCCACGAGTGGCTGGAAGCCAGGACCGGTGCACCAAAGGCGCTTCTGACCCACTCCTGCACAGCTGCGCTGGAAATGGCCGCGCTGCTGCTGGACCTGGAGCCTGGCGATGAGGTCATCATGCCGTCGTACACGTTCGTGTCGACGGCAAACGCATTCGTGCTGCGCGGTGCCGTGCCCGTTTTCATCGACGTACGGCCTGACACGTTCAATCTCGACGAAAAGCGCATCGAGGATGCCATCACGCCGCGCACACGCGCCATTGCGCCGGTGCACTATGCCGGGGTTGGCTGCGAGATGAACACGATCATGTCGATCGCCAAGAAGCATGATCTGCGCGTGGTCGAGGATGCCGCACAAGGCGTGATGGCGTCATACCAGGGGCGTGCGCTCGGCAGCATCGGGCATCTCGGCGCCTACAGCTTCCACGAAACCAAGAACGTCATCAGCGGCGAAGGCGGTGCGCTGATCGTGAACGATCCCGCGTATGTGGAGCGCGCCGAGATCATCCGCGAGAAAGGTACTGACCGCAGCCGCTTCTATCGAGGCCAGGTGGACAAGTACACATGGCGCTCGAGCGGCAGCTCGTTCCTGCCCAGCGAACTCATGGCGGCATTTCTGTGGGCGCAGCTTGAAGAAGCGGAGCAGTTGACCCTGCGCCGTCTCGCCCTGTGGGAGCGCTACAACGCATTGCTCGCCCCGCTCGAGGCGGAGGGCCTGCTGCGCCGCCCGGTCATTCCGGCCGACTGCCAGCACAATGCGCACATGTTCCAGATCCTGATGGCCGAGGGCATCGATCGCCAGAAAGTGCTGCAGGACCTCAAGGCGACAGGCATTGGCGCGGTGTTCCACTACGTGCCGCTGCATTCGTCCCCGGCGGGACAAGAACTGGGCCGCGCCCATGGCGACCTGTCCGTGACCGACGATATTGCGTCGCGCCTGATTCGGCTGCCGCTCTGGCTGGGTCTGTCTGAAGATGACCAGGTCTACATTACGGACATGCTTCGGGAGGCGCTGACCGGTCAGCGAACTCCCACGGGCAAGGCCAATGTCCGCCCTCCCAGTTTTGAGGAAGGACGACAGAGCGCGGCCGTAGCCGGACGCTGATCGTCGAATGCCCAAAAGCAAATCCCGGCCATGCGCCGGGATTTGCTTTTGGGCTCACGCTGTGGCGGGCTCGTCAGTGCCCGCCGCAGCGGGTATCGCCTGGTCGAGCTTGCGGGCGCTGGCGGCGGCGGCATCGCCGTCCCCCTTTGCCAGATGTGCCACGACCTCGTGTGCCGCGGCGGCAAGCTGTCGGCGGCTGCCGGATGTCGGCATCAGCGCCGGACCAACGACGAGCCGCGCCTTGATCGGCGGCGCCCGCAGAATGGCATTCAGCGATTGCAGCAGCGTCAGATCGCCAATATAGGCCGGCGCCGCGGTGGGCCGACCCGTGGCGGCGTCCAGGTATGTCAGCCCGATCGGCTGCACGGGTAGTCCGCCCGACACCGGCGCCTGCATCAGGTTGGCATGAAACGGCAGCACGCTGCTGCCATCCGTCGTGGTGCCCTCCGGAAACACGCTCACCAGGTCGCCCTGCAGCATGACATCGGTGATGTGATGAAGCACCCGGTGCGCATCGCGCTTGCTCGCACGCTCGATGAAGATGGTGCCGGTCACCGCGCACAGCCAGCCGATCAGCGGCCAGCTCCGGATTTCCGACTTGGCGACGAAGCGCGACGGTTGCCAGCTATGGAGAACATAGATGTCCAGCCACGAGACATGATTGCACACCATCATGGCGCCGCGCGGCGAGGGCTCTCCGGGCACCAGCCCCTGCACTTCCACCTCCACGCCGCAGATCCGCAACAGCCTGCGCGACCATCTGCGGATGTGCCACTGCCGCGACTCCACCCCCAGCCACGGGAACAGCACGGCGCAGGTCAGCACCCCGCGCAGCAGATGCAGGACGAGCGCCGTCTTGCGCAGCCAGATCATGGCGCTCAGTGGTGGTTGTCGTGGACCACGTGGCCGCCGACCAGTGTCGCGCGGACCTTGCCCTGCATCTCGTAGCCCAGCCACGGCGAGTTCTTGCCCTGGCTCTTGAGCGTGCGGCGTTCGACCTTCCACACGGCCTTCGGATCGAAAATGCAAACGTCGGCCACGCTGCCGGTGGCGAGCGTGCCTGCGGGCAGGCCTGCCACGCGGGCGGGCTCAGCGGTGATGCGCGCGAGCGCCTTGGGCAGCGGCACCTTGTGCTCGGCGGCCCAGCGCAGCGTCAGCGGCA
>JACXTT010000411.1_pt1 | contig 72321 bp, 68 predicted proteins | sample 9270951 | NCBI WGS metagenome assembly JACXTT01 (sample SAMN15532306, study PRJNA645909) | rock metagenome | isolation source: weathered quartz diorite | place: Puerto Rico | collected 2017-06-21
AGGAATCCCATTGCCGGCGAGTACCTCTGCTGCCGCGGCCGCAAAATTCTCTGAATTGAAGCGCCGGTCTCCTCCCACCACAACACCCCGATTAAGATCTCGGGGCCGGGTTCGCTTCAGATAATGCGCGAACCCCTGGGTACAGCGCCGCACATTGTCGAACGTATAATCCTCTGCAATCCTCCCTCTCCAGCCATCCGTCCCGAACGAGATCACATTCCCTGCCTGGTTCCGGGAGGACACTTTGCTACGAGTCTTTTTCATCGCCCTTGAGAAAGTCTAAAAAATATCAAAACACAAAAATCTTCTGTTTCAGAACTCCCTTGGTCACCGCGATCGAGGCGAAAGAAACCGCAAGAAGCACAAGCGAAAGCCAAATCGCTGATTTCAGATCGATCTCGAAGCCGATATAAATGGCAAGCGGCATTGTCTGCGTTCTTCCCGGAAAATTCCCCGCAAAAATAATCGTTGCGCCGAATTCCCCCAAAGCGCGGGCCCACGTCATAATCGCCCCTCCCAGCACGGCATGAGCGGAAAGCGGTAATGTGATGCTGCGGAAAATCTTCAATGCCGAGGCCCCGTCTATTTCGGCCGCCTGTTCCAGTTCGTGGTCGACGCCGGCGAACCCGGCGGCAGCCGACTTAACATAGAATGACGAAGACACAAACAACTGGGCCATGACCACTGCGACCGGCGTAAAAGCCACATCGATCCCGGCCCCGTGCAGGAATTGTCCCAGAAAACCCTGTCGTCCGAAGGTCATCAGAAGAGCCACCCCTGCCACGGCGGGCGGGAGAACCATGGGAAGATCGATCAGAGTATCAAGCGCCGCGCGGCCTACAAAAACCTTTCGCCCGAGGAGATAAGCGACAGGAGTCCCGGCGATGACAGCGATTGCCGTCGTCACGGCCGTTGTCGACAAACTGAGCTCGATCGCCTGCGCCACTTGCGGTTCGAACCGATTCAGAAAGCCTCCCAGCGGCGCTCGGAAAAACAGGATCAGGCACGGGACCGACAGAAACAGCACGAGCGGAAGGCCCGCAGCGAAAAGGGGCCACGGAAACCGGCTCCCATGAGAACGCGGCTGACTGGGTGGCATGGCGGCGGAGTTCAAAGTCGTTACCTCGTCGGGGCTGGAATGATTCCCGCCTCCATTGAGAGACTCCTGCCGGTCAGAACAAACCTTCCCGCATAAGAAAACTCACCGGCCGGAAAGTTCCAAGATAGGGATTTTGCAAAAAAGTCCCAAATTACTTCCAGAAGAAGCCCCTCATCCGGCGATCCTCCCGGAATTTTTCCAGAGCATCGAAATCCAGAGGGAAGGTAGCAATCCCATCATCGGCCACGGGAGCATAAAATCCATCCGGATCAGTACATGTCGGGTCGGCGAGTCCTCCCACCCCGCAGCTCCGGAGGGGAGGAAGCGAGGAGAGCCGGCTCCAGTCGCTGATCCCCACGTAAACTCCGAACTCATAGGCGCGTGTGACCGACAGATGTCGCCAGAGGGAGCGGGAATAATCGGGAGAAGCCTTTCTGCTGACCGAAAGGGCGGGAACGAGCACCAGATCGGGGAGACGTGTTGACTTCTGAAACAGATCTGAGAACCAGAAATCTGCGCATACGAGGACGAGAATATTCTTCCCATTGAGCTGGAACTCGCCGAAGGCGCTGCCTGGCGAAACGCGCTCCCGCTCGTTAAAATAGGGTCTGATTTTTGAATACGTGGCGATCGTTTCGCCGCGAGAATTCACTGCGCGGCCGAAATTGACACGACGGCCATCCAGGACGCCGTGGTGCGAGCCGCCGACAACCGTACAGCCTGCTTCACGGGCGATACTCCGGACGAATGCGTCATACTCATCACCCTCATCGAGGAAAAACCGTTCAGGGAGAAGGACAAGGTCTTCTGCATCGAACCGGCCCAGCGAATGCACGAGCGATTCCACGCGATCGAGGTTAAAGCGGTTATCGTCGGATCGGAGCGTCGGATTAAGAAGGGCGATCTTCACGTAGGGGGCAGCCGGGCTTTGTGCGATCTCCCCGGCGCTCAGAAAGCGCCGAGGCCGGGAAAGAGGGCATTCGCATCGAGCTCCTCCTCTATGCGAATCAGTTGGTTATATTTCGCCACGCGGTCGGTGCGGCTGGCGGAGCCGGTCTTGATCTGGCCCGCGTTCGTCGCGACGGCCAGATCGGCGATGAAAGCATCCTCTGTCTCGCCGGAGCGGTGGCTGATGACGGTCGAATAGCCGGCCCGTTTTGCCATTTCGATGCAGTCGAAGGTTTCGGTGAGCGTTCCGATCTGATTCAGCTTGACGAGAATGGAATTCGCCACCCCCTTGTCGATCCCTCTCGAGAGAATCTCCGTATTGGTCACAAAAAGATCATCTCCGACCAGCTGAACCTTTTCCCCGAGCGCATCGGTGAGCATCTTCCACCCTTCCCAGTCATTCTCCGCCATACCATCCTCGATGGACAGGATAGGATAATCCTTCAAAAACTTCTCATAGAGCCTGACCATCTGCTCCGAACTCTTCGAGCTCTTGTCCGATTTAAAAAAAACATACTTCCCCTTCTGCCACATCTCGCTCGATGCGACATCGAGCGCCAGGCACACATCTTTGCCTGGATTCAGTCCCGCCCTTTGGATAGCCTCGACGATAAGATCGAGCGCTTCCCCGTTCGACTTCAGGCTTGGAGCGAACCCGCCCTCGTCGCCCACCGACGTACTATATCCCTTCTTGCTCAAAACGCTCTTCAGCGCGTGAAACACCTCGGCGCCCATCCGGAGAGCTTCCGTGAAATTCACCGCCTCGACAGGCACGATCATGAATTCCTGGAAATCGACCGTATTATCCGCATGACGTCCGCCGTTCAGAATATTCATCATGGGGACGGGCAGAACCTTCGCATTCGGCCCTCCGAGATAGCGGTAAAGCGGGAGACGGAGCCCGGCGGCGGCGGCGCGGGCAACGGCCATCGACACGCCCAGAATAGCGTTGGCGCCGAGCGCACTCTTATTCGGCGTCCCGTCGAGCTGGATCATAAGCCTGTCAATGCCGGCCTGATCCGTTGCGTCGAACCCGATTATTTCGCCGGCAATCTTCTCGTTGACATTTTCGACGGCGGTAAGGACGCCTTTGCCTCCGTAGCGCATCTTATCGTTATCGCGCAACTCCACGGCCTCATGCTCACCGGTCGAGGCGCCGCTCGGGACGGCTGCCCGGCCCTTCGTCCCCGACTCCAGCTCGACATCGACCTCGACGGTCGGATTACCCCGTGAGTCGAGTATCTCGCGCGCATAGATATCGGTAATCGTCATCATAGAAAACTCCAGGAATCTCAAAAAAAGTGATTCAATATCGCCAAAACACAAAAGAAATGCAATGAACTGCCGGGATCAGCCCTTCAGAGTCTTTTCCGCCCGCCGGAGGACTTCATCGACAGTCAGGAGTTTCATGCATTCCATATACCCTGCGCCACTACGGTTACAGAAATCAAGATGGCAGGGGTGGCAGGGAACATCCATGCGGAGGGCGGCATGGCCGCTTGCCGCATCGTAAAACGGGGGCACGTAGGGAAACCAGATAGCCTCCTCACCCGGGCCAAAAATCCCGATCGTCCGGACCCCGAGAGCGGCGGAGATATGCATCGTCCCGTTATCATTTGCGATATAGAGAGAAAACAATGACACAATCGCTGCGAGCTGGCGCAAAGGGAGAGGCGGAATTGCGAGAGAATTTCCGACCGATGCGTGCAAAACTTTTTTCACGACTTCCGCATCGCCGGGTCCCTGAGTCAGCACAACCTGCGCATTGAGCTTTGCGCGAAGTCGGTCGATCAGAGCGCCAAAATTCTCTGCAGGCCACATCTTGGCGGGCCAGCTCGCCCCGGGGTGCACGCCGACGATCGTCCTCGATACGTCGATCCCCTGCCAGGAGAGGTAATTCCGGGCCTCGCGCTTCTCATCCTCGGTAAGAAAAACCTCCGTACGCCAGGCGGTCGGCTCCACGCCGAGAGGTTTCACATACTGATAATGAAACTGTACTGCCGTCTTCGGCTTGCCGTCATCCTTGATCCGGTCGGTATAGAGCCGTCCGCGCCCCTTCACATCCTTCCCTATACGAACCCGGGCGCCGCTGGCTGCTGCCAGCAGAGCGGTCCGCGGGTTGGAGAAAAAATCCACAAAGGCATCGAACTTTTTCTGCCGGAGGAGGCGCATAACCCTGGGCTGTTCAAAAAGGGCGGGTTTAGCCAGATCGAACGGGATCACCTCATCCAGGCAAGGATTATGCTCCAGGAGAGAAGCGGCATTCTTCTCGCCGAGATACGCGATAAACGCTTCAGGATACTTCTGGCGAACGGCGCGGATGACCGGAGTCGTCAAAACAACATCGCCAATGAATTTCAATCGTGAAAGCAGAATGCGTGAAAATTCCGGCATCGCTGATATTAGGCAAGTTCCGGGAGAGAAGCAACGAGCAAACTCAGGGGGAGGTTGCCTTCACAACGAACACCTGGTACTTCTCGGGGGAAATCTTCCCAAAAGCATAGGGAGCCGGGCCCCAGACATCGGAATAGAACCCTGCGCCCGCGGCATGATTCATCGTGGCGATCCAGGTCGTCGCGCCATGCTCGAGCGAGTCGACAGGCGCAATATTCCCTGTGGGAAAGGCAAACAGCGCCGTATTATTCAAAGGGACCACCACCACGTCTCCGGGAAAAAGCCGCGATCGCTCCACATCGAGGGCCCTCCCCGCGGCTTCCATATAATACTGAAAACCCCAGTGGCCCTGGAACCAGAGGGCAGATCCGGGGTTGCGGGGGTGTGAGGCAATTGCCAGCGCATCTTCACGGATCGTGTTGGCCAGAGAATAATCTGCAAAAGCCACGGCGATCGAAAGGAGGGCTGCCGGGAAGATCGGGACCCAAGCGGATCGGGGCACCTTTCCACCGTTACGATCCGCTATTCTGCGAATCACAAGCATCGCCGCAGGAGGAACGAGCGGAAGAATCGACCGGCCGTTGACAGTCCAATTGAGGGCGGCGGAAAACAGGAACGTCCCCGCCACCCAGAAAAAAAGAAGCAACGAATCGCCATCCCGGTGAAGAAGAAAATCGTTTCCGGCGAGAAACAACACTGCACACCCGGCAACGGCGAAAGCGCCCAGCTGCACCATGAGCCCCCACTTCGTCCCGTCCGCATCGGTCAGCGCCACGTCGCCTAGCGAATGGATCCTTAGCAAGACAAGGATCGTTCCGACGAACAACGCGAGCCCGGCGACCGCGTGGCGGGTACTCCAGAACTTCGTCAGATGAAAAACCGGAATAATGAAACATCCCCCAGTAAAGGTGAGGCCCGTCAAAAACTTCGCCATCGGGCCATATCCCCCGGCCGATGATGTCGCGTAGAACGCCGCGTCCGAAAGCAACCCCTTTCCGTAAAGGGCAGCCGTAGCCGCCTGATACAAGGCCAGAAGCGCAAGGGGGATCAGCAAAAAAAGCAGCGACCGATCGATCCGGCGATTCGTGGCAATCGTCCAGACCATAATCAAAAGCACAAAGCTTACTCCGAAATATTTGGTCAGGGCTGCCAGCGCAACAAAAACCGAGGAGAGGAGGAGAAGCGGAGAAGATTTTCTTCGTGTGCCCCGGATCCAGAAAAAGACGGCCCACACGCCGAAGCAGAGCATCAGCGCATCGGACATGAGCGTCGTACACGACACAAGAAAGGCTGGCGAAAAAAGCGCGATTAAGGCGGCCTTGAGAGCATCGGCGCAGAAATACTTCGAAAGAAAATAGATCCCGACCACCAGTCCCAGGGCGGGAATCAGAAACACGACATGGAGAGATACCTCGCTCCAACCCAGGAAACCCGGTGCGAGAGCCATGTAGTATGAAGCCCCCGGAGGATTCTTGGTCACCTCATACATTGGACGGGAACTCCCAAACCAATTCACCGAGAAACCGTATGGGTCGAAGGGGTTTTGACGGATATGCTTTGCCGTCCAGATGAAGAGCGGGTCGTCGACATGTATCGCCTTATCGACGAAAAACGCAAGACACAGCAGCGTTGCCGCCGCCAGGAGAAGGACGCTCCGTCTCCCGGAGGTCTCAGAAATTCTTGAATATTCTTGCGGAGAACCGTTCATACCATTCGCACCGTTCAATCCACTCTTCGACCTCCCGTACGGACGCATCGTTGGTCAGATCGTTGAGACTTTTCCAGAAATGGACCCTTGCGGTCTGAAACTTCTTCTGGTAAAAAAAAGCTCGACCGAGAGTTTGTTCTCTCATTGCATTCAGCACAGAAAGATTGAATCGGGCCTTGTCTGACTCACACTCATCGACAACGGTCTGGTACCGGCTGTACCGGAAATCGATCCGCGCCTTGAGGAGACTCACGAGCGGATTTTTTGAAAAGCGGGAGAGGTTGTCGAGAATGGCGGCGGCTTCGGAATCGCTTTTCGCTGACAGATACGTGGCGAAACCCCGGGTGAGCGCCGAATCATTCATGGCGGCGAGGCGGATCGCCGACGCCTCCTTAAGACGGTCGGAAAGATCGAGATCCAGAGCCTGCCGGTAGGACCCTTCAGCAGACGAGAATTTTCCCATGAGGCAGAGCGCGTCCCCGTAGAGAAGCAGCAGGCTGACGGATTCCACCCGGAGCAATGAATCGCGCAGAGCCTGATCCACAAGCCGGACAACCGTGTCATAGCGGGCGGTGCCGGAGGCGGCTCGGACGAGACCTGAGAAGGACTCCGTATTCCAGCTAATGGAGAGGGCCTTTGAAAAATCAGCCATTGCTCCTTCGGGATTTTTCAAGATCTTATGAAAGCCGTCGTCATTCAACAGAGCAATTGTTCGAACGCATTCCTTTGCGAAAATCGAAGGCCTGCGAAAATAGTACTCCACATGTTTCCTCCATCCCTCCGGCACCGGGATGCGCGCCAGAAACGATTGCCATTCCGTCACAAGCTCGTCGTACGATCGCCCATAGAGACGGTCGGGGGAGCGGCCGTGATAGAGGTCCTTGAACCGGATGATCCCGTACCGGTCGATCAGATACTGGCAGAAGGATCCCATAAGAACATAGCTAAGGGAAGACGCATGAGTCGCGAAACCCAAGGGGCCAATCAGTCTCTGAGGATCGCGAACCAGTTCAAAATGACGGATCGCGGCGGCATACTGATGGAGAGTGCGATTGCCGAACTCCCCATCGATCGCGGTCGCAAGGCCCTCGACAAGGCCGATATCATAGTGAGCCCTGATAACCGGCATCCCGAACTCGCCGGCGAGGACGTGGACGATCTCATGTTTCAGGGAGAATTGCCAGGAATCCTTGTCGAGATGGATCTCACGCAGCCACGGCTTTGCGATATTCGTCGTTGACGTTCCGATCGAAGCCAGCTTTGAGTCTGCGTCGGGATAGATATAAGAAGCAACCTTCGTATTTCCCGACTGCAGCGCTGATGCCACCTGATAGTAAAAAAACTCATGCAGAGCCGCGATCCAAGGAAGCTCATCTGGCAGGAATGACCCGGGCGCGTAGTGAATCACAAAATGATCCGTCTCGATATGCGCAGAAAGGCTTTTCTGGATCGACCATTCTGATGATTCAAATTTTAGGTTCGTGCGTCCGAACCAGGCAGCCACGAGAATGAACGCAAGACAAACGGCACCGGCACCGGGGAGAGAAGCAAAAACCCGGAGTTTTTTCTCGTGCTGTTTGGCCAGGGCCACTACGCAGAGGAAAAACGCCGCCGCGACCAGCGTCACCCCGCGGAAGAGCAGGAAGGCAGGCGTAATCCTCACAACCTCGTCATAGGAGATCCCGGGAAAATATCCGTAGATAAAATTATATGAAAAAATCTGAGGAGAGGAGTACCCGAGATAGACCGGGTACAGCAAAACAATCAGAAGCACGAGCAGATAGGCCCTGAGCGGCCGGCGAAACACCGAGCAGCACATAAGCGCGAGCGACACCGACCAGATCGAGGTAATGACGGGGAGCAGCATATAATAGAGAGCGCCCTCCTTGATTGCGCAATTCTTCACGAATGCGACGTTCACAGTTGCGACACCAAGCGGAATTGCAAGCAGCGCCCCGCATCGTAGCCAGGTCGTGGCGGGAAAGCCACGCCCCATCGGACCCCGGCCAGAAAACTCACACCGGGCAGGCAGCCAAAGAGCGAAGGGAGTCACAAGGGCAATGGCCGTAGAAAACTCATAGCCAAGGTAGTTCAAAAGCGGAATCTGGATAATGGCCAAAGAGAAAGCCAGAAATATTCCACCGCATGTGATGAAATAATGGGACCGGGCAATGTGGATGAGCTGTCTCATCGGAGCATTCACGGGACAGGGAGCTCCCTGATCTTGACCGAATCTCCGTTTTTGATATAAAGACTTCTCAGAAGATCGAACAATGGCTTGGTCGGGTGATCGGCCTTCGACCAGTTTTCGAGGATTGCAATAGCGTCGGCGCGCTTCCCCTGGGCTTCGCAGATCCGGGCTAGAACGAGCACCGCTTGGGCGGACGAGGGGTTAATTTGCAACACCCGGCGGAATTCCCTCTCAGCATCAGCCAATCGACCGAGTTGCGCTTCAGCGACGCCAAGCCGGAAATGAATATCATCCGATGAATCGTGGAATGTGAGCCCACGGCTGTAGATTGCCGCGGCGGAATCATAGGACCGGAGCTGTTCATAGAACGACCCCGCCTCGAGAAAGCGAACCGGCCTCTTATCGATAAAAGTAAGTTGGCGTGAAACATCGGCGGCCTCCGGGATCTTCCCCTCAAGAGACAGAATGTCCCGGAAAAACAGATAGCCGCGGGGATCATCGGGAGCGCGCGCGATATACCCCTGAATTGCGGACGCGGCGGCGGGGTAAGCCTGCGCTTCATAATAGGACCCGGCCAGGCTGAAATAGGACGGCGCATACGTAGGAGCCTTCACGATGGCATCCTCAAAAAGTTTCGCACCATCATGCCACACCGGAAGGCGTGAGAACGACATGATACCCATTGCGGCGGTGACGGCGATGGCGGAGGCCCGGGCCAAGTCCGGAGTTCTGCGTGACACGATGGAAATAATCCTGCCAGCCGCTATCGAGAAGCCGACCATGGGGACGTACAAACGATGTTCGAGGATGGGAATGGGCACGGGAATAAGCCCCAGAAGCGGGAGAAAGCCGATTGCGATCCACGACAGCGCGAAACCCATGACCCTATCCCTCTTCCAGGCGAACCCGATCAAAAACACAGACGCCGCACAGGCCAGAATGGCAGCACCATACCAGGGTGACCGTAACCATAGAAGCGCATCGGCGGGATGTGCGACCGAAAGATTTAACGGGAAAAGCATCAGGCCGAGATGCTCGGCCACCAGGGGGGGAATATTGGAAAACCTTTCGCCGATCGGGAGGTGCCCGTAGAGACGTTCTGCGCCGATGATAGCCCCGAACAGACGAAGGCGGGCAATCAGATACAGAATCACAATGACCACGAAAGGGATAAACCGGCGAAGCGATCGGAGCGAAAACATGTCGCGGACAGATCGTACCGGTGACAAAAGATCACAGAGCGGAATCGCGGCGATGTAGAAAACGGCGGACTCTTTCGTCATGAGCGCGAGCAGGAATGACCCCACGGATAGAATCCAGAATACCATTTGCGCGGGAGACTGTGTCCAGCGCCGGTAGAAGATCACCGTTGACACGACGAAAACCGCGAGAAGAACATCGTTCCGGCCTGCGATCCACGCCACGGACTCCGTCTGGATGGGGTGGAGAGCTGCAATGAGCCCCGCGCAGAGCGCTGAAAATTCATCCTCCACAAGCGACCTGGCCAGCAGGAAAACGAAGCAGCAAAAGATGATATGCAAAACGAGATTCACAAGATGGAACCCGAGCGGATTCAACCCCCAGAGGTGGAAGTCCACGATAAAACTCACAAGAAGCAGGGGCCTGTAATAGACGCTCTCACCGCCGGCGGCGGCAAAGGCATGAGAAGAAAAGGCCGGTCCCGCATTCTTCCAGGAGGAAAGGAATGTCGAGTTATGATAGACCAGTTCGTCGTCATCGTAGTTCACAAAACCGAACCTCAACGACTGGCCGTAAACGCACGCCGCGGCGACGGCGATCGTGGCAAGAGATTTCCAGGGCGACGTAGAGGACATCGGTCACCCGCTGTGCGGAGGCACCTTCGTCCCGAGATTTGTTGGACGCAGGACGTGCAGGCGTCGGAGGGTAAAGATGGCGAGGGCTGAGAGAGTATTGACGCCGTATCGGATGCTTCTGCGAAAATTTATCGATGACGACGTATCGTGGTACCGCACGGGGACCGGGATTTCGCCGATGCGGAATCCGGCGTCGACACACTGGAGAAGCATCTGGCTATCGAACACAAAGTCGTCGGAATTCCGTTCCCACGGAATTTCTTCCAGCACCTTCCGCGTAAAGGCACGGAACCCGGTATGCCATTCGGACAAATTCATCCCCGTGCACACGTTTTCCGTAAAAGTCAGGAGGCGGTTCGCGACATATTTATAGAGAGGCATACCCCCGCTGAGAGCCTCCTTGCGGGTTCGAATCCGTGACCCGAGCATCACATCGAAGTACCCTTCACGCAAAAACCCCACAAGGTACGGAGTCAGCCGGCTGTCGTACTGGTAATCGGGATGAATCATCACCACGATATCGGCGCCATGGTCAAGAGCGGTCCGGTAGCAGGTCTTCTGGTTGCCGCCATATCCCCTGTTGGCGTCATGCTGGATGACAGTAAGCCCGAGGCGTCGGGCGACAGCAACCGTATCGTCGCTGCTCGAGTCATCGACGAGCACGATCTCATCCACCGTGCCGCGGGGGATATCCCTGACCGTTGGCTCGAGAGTTCGCCCGGCGTTGTAGGCGGGCATGACGGCGATGATTTTTGGCGAATCGTTCACGGATGGTGGCATCCAGGGGACTTGGGCGGACCGAGAATTTACCGATCAGGGACTCCGGAGAGCCGATACTGCGGAGACATCAGAACTCTTTGCCGGAGACTCGGCGAATACGGGCGCCGAGCTGATGCAGCTTTCGCTCGATCGATTCATAACCCCGGTCGAGATGATAGACTCGGAGCACTTCCGTCGTACCGTGTGCGGCAAGGCCGGCGAGCACCAGGCAGGCTGAGGCCCGCAGATCCGTGGACATCACCTTTGCCCCGGCCAGCTTTCCCACCCCTTTCACCGTGGCAGAATTCTTCTCGAGCATGATATCCGCCCCCAGGCGGATCAATTCCGGGACATGCTTGAACCGGTCGAAATAAATTGAATCGGTTATTTTCGACGTTCCGCGGGCGATCGTCATCAGAGTAAGCCATTGGGCCTGGACGTCGGTGGGAAAACCGGGATAGATCTCCGTTGTAACATTCACTGGCCTGATCGATTTCGGCGCCCTTATCGTAATTGACGAATCCCCTGTCTGGAGGAAGGCCCCGGATTCCTCCAATTTTGACATCACGGCCGAAAGGTGAACCGGCTTACAATTCTCGACAGTCACGGTCCCGCCGGTCAGGGCCGCGGCGATGAGAAAGGTCGCCGCTTCGATCCGGTCGGGAATCAGATTTTCGTCGACAGGATGGAGCTGGTCGACCCCTTCGATCTCAAGACGAGACGTACCGATCCCGTCGATGCGGGCGCCCATCTTCACCAGAAAATGCTCTAGCGCGACGATCTCGGGCTCCATGGCAGCGTTATTGATCAGCGTCGTACCCCTGGCAAGCACGGCGGCCATCATCACATTCCCGGTCGCTCCGACACTTGACACCGTGAAATTAATCTTGGCAGCCTTCAGTCGTTTCGCCCTGGCAAGGATATAGCCCCCTTTTACATTCACGTCAGCGCCAAGCTTCCGGACCCCCTCGATATGCAGATTCACAGGCCGCGGACCCCAGGCGCAGCCTCCCGGGAGAGACACCTTGGCATGGCCGTAGCGTGCGACCAATGGTCCGAGCACATAAACCGAGGCGCGCATTTTCTTCACCTGTTCATAGGGAGCCTCGAACTTATTCACACGGAAAGTATTGAGAGAAAGAGAGTGGCCCTCTTGCGAGACATCCACTCCCATCAGGGAAAGGAGCCTGCCCATCGTCGTGAGATCGCGCAGGACCGGCACATTTTTGAAGTGATACTTGCCGCTGGCAAGAAGAGTCGCTGGCATCAACGCAAGGGCGGCGTTCTTCGAGCCGCTGACCGAAACGTGACCGTGAAGCTTCTTGCCTCCCTCAATGATAAATTTATCCACCGCAATTCTCCGTTTGGCCAAAGCGAATATACGTCAATCGCCCCGCAAAAGCAACGCGAAATGTGGCGCGCGAGTTGGCTCGGCATCTTGACAATGGCCGCGAAAATCTTTTAATTGACTCCCACGACGCAGACGACAACCATTTTCGAGGTAGAATTCACATGGCACGCACGGTACGGGGAGGACTCATACAGGCGACGCTCGCGACATCATCCGAAGAGCCGATCGAGGCCATCAAAAAGGCGATGGTCGACAAGCATGTCCGGATGATAGGCGAGGCGGCGAAGCAGGGTGTAAAAATTCTCTGCATGCAGGAACTCTTTTACGGGCCTTACTTCTGTGCTGAGCAGAAGCCGAAGTGGTACACCCTCGTCGAAAAAATCCCCGACGGACCGACAGTCAAACTCATGCAGGAAATTGCCCGGAAGAATTCGATGGTCCTCGTCGTCCCGATTTATGAAATGGAGATCACGGGCATATACTATAATACGGCGGCGGTCATTGACGCCGACGGCACGTATCTTGGAAAATACAGAAAGCACCACATACCCCAGGTAGCCCCCGGATTCTGGGAAAAATTCTACTTCAAGCCGGGAAATCTCGGTTTCCCGGTTTTCAAGACCGCATACGCAGATATTGGCGTCTACATATGTTATGACCGCCATTTCCCGGAGGGAGCGAGGATCCTAGGACTCAACGGTGCGGAAATCGTCTTCAATCCTTCGGCGACCGTGGCGGGCCTCTCGGAATACCTCTGGAAGCTCGAGCAGCCCGCGCATGCGGTGGCCAACGGATACTTTGTCGGCGCTATCAACCGGGTCGGCACCGAGGCACCCTGGAACATCGGGGAATTCTACGGGCAGAGCTACTTCTGCAACCCCCGGGGAAAAATTCTGGCGGAAGCGCCGCGGGACAAAGACTATCTCGTTGTCGCCGATCTGAACCTCGACGAAATCCAGGAAGTCCGCGACATCTGGCAATTCTTCCGTGACAGGCGTCCCGAAGAATACGGCGCCATCTCGGCTGTGGAGCGCTGATGGACCTCAGCGCGCTCACCGCCTCGGAAATCTCGGCGAAATTCACCTACGGCACCTGGCGCTACCAGAAAAACTGGAAGCCGCTCCACATCGTCGATGCGGAAGGATGTCACTTCACGGATGCGAGCGGTAAGAGCTATCTTGACTTCTCCGCGCAGCTCATGTGCGTCACCCTCGGTTACAAGAACCAGGCGGTCATCCGGGCGATCAAAGAGCAGGCTGAGACGCTTGCGTACATAGCGCCGGGGTTTGCGACCGACGTCAGGTCGGAGCTGAGCAAACTCCTTCTTGAGGTATTGCCCGCGGGGCTCGAAAAATTCTTCTACGCCACGTCCGGGACGGAGGCGAACGAGGCGGCATTCAAGATTGCCCGCATGTACACGGGCAAAACGAAAATCATCGCCCGTTACCATGCCTACCACGGTTCAACCATGGGTTCCATCGCGGCCACAAGCGATCCTCGTCGGTGGGCAATGGAGCCTGCCGGGAAAATACCCGGCGTCATCTTCGCCCCTGAAGTGCACTGTTACCGCTGTCCCCTTCACCACCACTACCCCGAGTGCGAAATCGCGTGCGTTGAATACATCGGCCACATGATCGAAAACGAATCCGACGTGGCTGCCGTCATCGTTGAACCGGTTGTCGGCACCAACGGAGTCCTGATACCCCCGAAGGAATACATGCCCCGGCTGCGGCAAATCTGCGATCAGAACGGAGTCCTGCTCATCGCCGATGAAGTCATGAGCGGGTGGGGGAGGACCGGCAGATGGTTCGCCGTGGACCACTGGGGCGTGAGGCCCGACATCCTCACCACGGCCAAGGGAATAACCACGGCATACATGCCCCTGGGGCTCTGTGCCACGACAAGGAAAATCGGGGAATACTTCGACGACCATTACTTCTCGCACGGGCACACCTACGAGGCGCATCCCCTCACCCTGGCGCCCGCCATTGCAGCCATCGGGGAATACCGTAGACTGAACCTGATCGAGCGCGCCAACGAGATGGGCGGGTACCTTGGACAGCAGTTAAGCGCATTGAAGACAAAGCACCGTTCGATCGGAGAGGTACGGGGCATCGGGCTGTTCTGGGCGGTCGAACTCGTGAAGAACCAGACAACGAAGCAGCCTTTCAATAGCTATGCGGACAAAGTGAGCGGTATCCCGCTCCTCGTCGACAAAGTTGCCGCGGAAATGATGAAAAATAACGTCTTCATCCAGGCGTGGGTAAGCCACTTCGTCATCGCTCCCCCGCTCATCATCACGAAAGAAGAGATCGATACAGGCGTACGCGCCCTCGATGCGGCTCTTGCCATTGCGGACGATCAGTGCAGTTAACCGAATCCATCACAACAGAAGGAATCCAGAATGAAGCATCTTTTACCATTGATGATACTCATGACAGGGGCGGCGGTCCTGGGGCCTGCACGTGCTCAGGTAACCAACCTCGTCGTGAACGGCCAGGCGTCGAACTTCAGCATGACCTCAGGCGACAACATAACCTGGTCGTACGACATCCCCACGGGAACGACAACGGCAGTCGAGATATGGTACGATGTCAACGGCAACGGGACGATCGAATCGGGAACCGACAAATTGTTCTTCAATTTCACTCAGACGGACGGTGACACGACCGGTCATGGTCCTCCGGACCTCGACGGGGCTGTGAACGGCCATATATATTTCACACAACCGGTCGGCATAGCCCCCGGCAAGTACATCATGAAGTTTACCAACAACGGCAGCGCCACCATCTCGGGAACTATGCTCGCCTTGAGCTCACCGGCCTACACCATATCGGGGCACGTCACGCCCCCACTGGGAAAGAGCTCGCAATACATTGTTGTCGAGGCACACCGGAGCGACCACTACCAGCCCAACTTCTGGGACGGCATCACCAATGCGTCGGGCGACTACTCCATACAGATGAACTCCGACACGGCGGGGAATCCATGGAGCATCCGCCTCAGCACACAATTCCCCCCCAATCTGTCGATACCGGCCGACACTCAGATCGTGATCGATGGGAACAAGGCGGGCATCAACTTCTCATTCGAAGCAGCCGTGGCTCAGGTGACGGGATATCTTCTCGATGAAAACGACAGCCCCATCGGCGACGAAGACGTCCAGCTCATGAGCAATTCCGATTACAGCAATCACCAGGGGAGGACGGACATCTCCGGATTCTTCCAGATCGGGCTTACAAACGGGGAGCTTCAGGGACAGACCTGGACGCTCTCTTCGAACATGAACGGATATTTCACCACAACGACCCTGCAGACTCAGATCAATCTCCCTGTGATCGTCTCCAACGACAGCCTCTTCAGGATCCTGAAGGTATACTCCACGAATTCGCAGATCCGCGGAAAAATAGAATTCGACGGGCAGGTCCCTTCCAACCCGCTGTACATCAGCGCGCGGAGCGATTCGGGAATCTCGTATTCTCAGACAGATTCCCTCACCGGGAATTTCACATTCCAGGTGTCAAACAAAATCTACACGTATCAGGTAAGCATCAGCAATCTCCCTCCGAACACCACCTATCCGAACCAGCAGCTCCACCCGGGAGATTCGGACATCGTCATCAACATGACGCCGACCGGGGTCGCAGCCCGCGGTGGCGCCATACCGACAGAATTCAGACTCGAGCAAAACTACCCCAATCCCTTCAATCCAACGACGGACATCGTCTACGACATCCCCAAAACCTCCGTCGTCAGGCTCTCTGTTTTTAACATGCTCGGCCAAGAAATCATCCGATTGGTGGATGGCCAGCTGGGCCCCGGCCGGTACAGGGCTGTATTCGACGGATCGAAGGCGGCGAGCGGAGTCTACATCTGTCGTCTCGGTGCGGGAGGATTTGTGTCCAACGCCAAAATGTTGTTACTTAAGTAAATCCCATGCCGGCGGCCGGGGTCCTGAGGGATTCCGGCCGCCCGGCCTTTTCACAAAACCGCGAGATTGCGCCATGCAAACCGGGACGCTTTCAAAACCGAGCGTGCCCACCCCGGGCATATCCACCCTTGACAACATCATCAACGGGAAAAAAGCCACATCGCGAACCGACGAGCGAATCCCCGTCACCGATCCTTCGACGGGAGAGATTCTTGCGCAAGTGCCATTATCGGGCCGGGGCGACGTTGACGACGCGGTAAAATCTGCCGTCGGGGCACGGGAGAAATGGTCCTCGATGCCGATAAAGGAAAGGGCGCAGGTATTTTACCGGTACAAGAGACTTCTCGAAGAGCGCGCGGAAGATCTCGCTGCCCTTGTCCATCAGGAAAACGGCAAAATCATGGCCGAGGCGGTTGCAGAGATCGAGAAGGCCATTGAGGTCACGGAATTCGCGTGTGGATTGCCGCAGCTCGTTGCAGGAGAAATTCTCGAAGTAAGCCGCGGCGTCGAGTGCAGAATCGACCGATACCCGGTCGGGACTGTCGCATCGATCACCCCGTTTAACTTTCCCAACATGGTTCCGAACTGGACCATCCCCAACGCTCTGGCCCTGGGAAACACCATGATCCTGAAGCCATCGGAGCAGGTGCCCTTAAGCTCCATGCGCATTGCGGACCTCCTGAAGGAAGCGGGGCTTCCCGATGGTGTCTTCAACGTTGTCCACGGGGCGCAATCGGTCGTCGAAGCACTCTGCGACCATCCGGGGATCGACGCATTGACATTCGTTGGATCGACACGGGTGGCGAAAATAGTCTATGGAAGGGCGACATCCCGGATGAAGAGAGCCCTTTGTCTGGGAGGGGCGAAAAACCACCTCATCGTTCTGCCCGACGCAAACGAAGACATGACCGCCTCGAACGTCGCTGCATCGATGAGCGGATGTGCGGGGCAAAGGTGCATGGCCGCCTCGGCCATGGTGGGGGTGGGTCCCGTCGACAGCATCATCAGAAAAATATGTGACAAAGCGAAAAAAATAATCCCCGGGAAAAACCTCGGTCCGGTCATCTCGCCCCAGGCGAAGGAGCGCATCGAGCGCTACATCACCGAGGCGGAGCAGATGGGGGGGAAAATACTCCTTGACGGGCGGAATGCGCGAGTCCCGGGCAGGGAAGGAGGATACTATGTCGGCCCGACCATCATCGATTTCGTGCGGCCCGACATGAAAATCGCGCAGGAAGAAGTATTCGGGCCGGTGCTTGCGATCATGCGCGCCCAGACGGTTGACGAGGCGATCGCCATTGAAAACAGCTCCCCCTATGGAAATGCTGCATCCGTCTTCACTCAGAGCGGCGGGATGGCGCGCCATGTCATGGAACATGCGAGCGCCGGAATGATCGGCGTCAACATCGGGGTCCCCGTCCCTCGCGAGCCATTCTCGTTCGGAGGCTGGAATGAATCGAAATTCGGTGCGGGGGACATCACCGGTCGGAGCTCCATCGAATTCTTTACCAAATTGAAGAAAACAACCATCAAATGGAACCCGGAATCAAGGGTCAACTGGATGAGTTAAAATCCACAACACCCCATGGCCAACAACGTCGCCCCCAAGCTCACGGAAGAGCAATACGAAAGAAATTTTTCAGAGATCCATCCTCCCTTCACACGGAACCAGGCCGTTGTGGAAGCGAACCGGTGCCTCTACTGTTTCGACTCTCCCTGCATGGCCGCATGTCCGACGCACATTGACATCTCCACATTCATAAAAAAAATCGCTACCGGCAACATCAGAGGATCGGCCAAGACGATCCTCTCCTCTAACTGGATTGCCCTCACGTGCGCGAAAGCATGTCCGGTCGACGTCCTGTGCGAGGGCGCGTGCGTCTACAATGAGCGGGGCGAGACCCCGATCGCGATAGGGCGATTGCAGCGGCACGCCATCGACTGGTATTTTCAGAGCGGCATGCCGGCCCTTTTCACAAAAGCCCCGAGCAACGGGAAGTCGGTGGGAATCATAGGCGGCGGTCCTGGCGGGCTCGCCTGCGCGGCGGAACTCGCGCTGCTCGGCTACGGCGTCACGATCTACGAAGGAAAAAGCAGGGCCGGGGGACTTGACACATGGGGCATCGCCCCTTACAAGATGAGCTATCTCGACAGTCTTAGCGAGGTCAATCTTGTGGAAAGTCTCGGAGTCGAAATCAAAACCGGCGAGTGGGTGGGAAAGACCATCTCGCTAAAAGATTTGGAATCAAAGCATGATGCCGTCTTCATCGGAATCGGACTGGGGACCTCCCCGGACCTGCGCATCCCGGGAGAAGATCTTCCCGGAGTGCACGATGCCCTTGAATTCATTGAGAGAGTGACGACGCGGGAGTGGAGCCGTGTCGATATCGGCCGAAGGGTCGCGGTCATCGGGGCGGGGAACACCGCCATCGATGCCGTCACGGAGGCCAAGCGTTTGGGGGCGGAGCAGGTCATGATAATCTACAGGCGCGGGGAGGAAGAAATGTCCGCGTACGAATTTGAATACGACCTCGCAAAAAAAGACGGCGTTCAGTTCCACTTCATGACTGCCCCTGTGAAAATCCTCGGGAAGGGCCACGTTCAGGAGATTGAATGCATCAGGATGAAGCGCGCGGGGACAGATTCGGGGGGAAAACCGCTTTCGCAGTCGATGCCCGGCACAGAATTCCGGATACCGGTAGATATGGTCATCAAGGCCATCGGGCAAAAAACCAACGAACACTTCCTCAACCAGATTCCCAACCTGACGAGACAGGGAGGAAGGATAGCCGTCAATCCCGAGACGCTTCAAACATCGAATCCGAAGTATTTTGCCGGGGGAGACTGCATCAATGGCGGGAAGGAAGTCGTCAACGCTGCTGCGGACGGCAAGCGGGCAGCCCACGGCATCGATCGGATGCTTTTCCCGAAAAAGTAAATAACGGACCATGGCGGATCTTTCCATAAACTGTGGCGGAATTAAATCCCCGAACCCCTTTTGGCTGGCATCTGCGCCACCGAGCAATTCATCGTATCAGGTCTGCAAGGCATTCGAGCTCGGCTGGGGAGGGGCAGTCTGGAAAACGATCGGTGAACCGGTCATGAACACGGTCAACCGGTACGGGGCCATAGACCACAACGGAGAAAAAATAATCGGTCTCAACAACATCGAGCTCATCAGCGATCGCCCCATCGAAACGAATCTCAGGGAAATAGCCGAGACCAAGAAGCTGTGGCCTGACCGGGCTGTCATCGCTTCCCTCATGGTTGAATCAAAGCGTGAGACCTGGCACGACATCGTCCGGAGGACCATCGACACCGGATGTGATGGCATCGAGCTCAACTACGGATGTCCGCACGGCATGAGCGAACGCGGGATGGGATCTGCTGTGGGGCAGGTTCCTGAATACTGCGCGATGATAACGGAATGGGTCACGGAGGTATCGACCATTCCGGTACTCGTCAAGCTGACCCCGAACATAAGCGACGTCAGGTTTCCGGCCCGCGCGGCGAAAAAGGGAAGGGCGCACGGCATATCGCTCATCAATACCATCAACACCATCATGGGCATAGACCTCGACACCCTCGAGCTCAGGCCTTCCGTGGACGGAAAGGGAGGGCACGGCGGGTATGCCGGTCCCGCTGTGAAGCCGATAGCGCTGAACATGTTATCGCAGGTTGCGATCGACCCTGAGGTGGGTCTTCCTATCTCGGGCATTGGCGGAATCTCAACGTGGCGAGATGCTGCAGAATTCATCCTTCTCGGCGCGACCAGCGTCCAGATCTGCACGGCGGTCATGCACTACGGATTCCGGATCATCGACGACCTTATCGAAGGGCTATCGAACTGGATGAGCGAAAAGGGATACCGGAAGCTCGACGACTTCCGTGGCCGTTCGCTCAAGTGCATAACGGACTTCGGGAACCTCAACCTCCTCTATAAGACGGTAGCCGAGATCGACCCTGCGAAATGCATCCGGTGCAACCTCTGCCACATCGCCTGCGAGGACGGGGCTCACCAATGCATCGACATGATCCCGCACAATGGCGTTGCGCAGCCGAGGGTACGGGAATCGGATTGTGTCGGATGTGCCCTCTGCTTCCTTGTGTGTCCGGTCGACGGATGCATCACCATGGTGAGGAAGGACAGCGGCAGGGAGGCGATCACCTGGAACGAACTCATGAAGCAGCTTCCCCAGCCTCTCACCTGGGAGTCTTTGCGCCAGTTCCAGAAGAAACATGGGATTGAGATCCACTGAGTTTCCGTGGCAGGGGCTGATCCGTGGGGATAGCCCCCGGGGTGAGGGGATTTTTTGGACCGTGGCGAGAGGGAATGCTGGAACTTTCGCGGGAGTGCCGCATGTTAACCACTGTAGATCACACCATCGGCACGGGCTCGGAGCTCGTGCCGGCACGATGCATTAATTCACTATACACCAACACACCACTGAAGGGAGCTCACTATGCCCATCTCTGAAAAAGACCAGTTCATACAGAACTGGGAGCGGGAATTTCAGACCACGGTAAAAGTCTTGAAATCATTCCCGGTTCAAAAAACCGATCTGCAGCCCCACGGGAAATGCCCGACGGCGAAAGAACTTGCCTGGAGAATCGTTTCCGAAGAGAACGTGTTCGTCAATGGAGCGATCACCGGCCAGTACAACTTCACCTCGATGCCGAAGGCCCCGGCCACGCTGCAGGAAGTCATCTCGACCTATGAGCGGAGCCATAGGGAGTTGAGCGACAAGATCAAAAAGATGAGCGACACCGATTTCAACAGAATGGTCAAGTTCATGGTAGCACCCAAGACCATGGGAGACGTTCGGAGCGGCGACACGCTCTGGATGATGATGATGGACACGATCCACCATCGAGGGCAGTTCTCAATATACCTTCGGATGGCCGATGCCAAGGTGCCGTCCATCTATGGACCATCGGGCGACGAGCCCTGGATGTAAGCACATCGCTTCACGTACACGGGACCCCGGATGATTGACATTATCTCCGGGGTTTCCTATTTTAGGACGAAACGATCCGTCCCCCTCGCAAACCATGATGCTGAAATCCCGGTCCCTCCCCTTCTCAAGCCCCGTGGCAAGACCAGGCACAGAAGCCAACGACGGACAATCCTCGCCGCGCCCGGACCGTGCGGGTCACTCCAAGAAAAGCGAAAGGACTTGCACGATCTCTGGGCCGGATCGGGTCCGCGTCAGTTAAGACACCCCGTGTGACCAAGCGTGGCCGGAGGGGAGCGTAACGCAGGAGAAGATCCCCGGCAAGAATTTAGACAAAAGACTTCCAAGGAGCCACCATGTCCACAGTCATCAAGAATGCGCGAATCATAACAGGCGAGCAGGATTACACGGCGGACATCTTCATCGAGAGGGACAAAATCAGCACCATCGGGATGAATCTCCCGATGCTTGCCGACAGGATGATTGATGCGCGCGGTAAATACGTCATACCGGGGGGAATCGACGTCCACACGCACCTCGACATGCCATTTGGCGGGACCACATCGAGCGATGACTTTGAAACCGGCACACGAGCTGCGGCCTTCGGCGGCACGACCACCATAATCGATTTTGCCATCCAGGCCAGAGGCACGACCATGCGGGAGGCCCTTGATACATGGTGGAAGAAGGCCGAGGGAAAGGCATGCAGCGATTACGGGCTCCACATGATCATCACAGACCTTCCCGATGCGCATCTCGAGGACATGAACGAGATGGTCAGGGAGGGGGTCTCGAGCTTCAAGCTTTTCATGGCGTATCCCGGAGTATTGATGGTCGATGACGCCACAATCTTCAAGGCCATGAGGAAAACGGCCGAAAACGGCGGCCTTATCTGCATGCATGCGGAAAACGGCAGCGCGATCGACGTCATCGTCAGGAAGGCGGTTGCCGAGGGAAAGAAAGCCCCCATTTATCACGGCCTGACCCGGCCCACGACCGCAGAGGCGGAGGCCGTCAACAGGGCGATCGCGTTAGCCGAGATGGCGGGAGTCCCGGTCTACATCGTCCATCTTTCCTCGAACGATGCCCTTGAGAGGGTGGCGCAAGCGAGAGACAAAGGAGTTCTGGCGTATGCGGAAACGTGCCCGCAGTATCTCTTCCTTTCGATCGAAGATCTGGACCGGCCCAATTTTGAAGGTGCAAAATTCGTCTTTACTCCTCCGCTCCGTGAAAAGTGGCATCAGGCCAAGCTCTGGGAGGGCTTGAAAACCAACAGCCTGCAGGTCGTTTCCACCGATCACTGCCCCTTTTGCTTCAAAGAGCAGAAGGAACTGGGGCGGGAGGATTTTACAAAAATACCCAATGGCGGGCCGGGCATTGAGAACCGGCTGCAGCTCCTGTACGACGGAGGCGTCAACAAGGACCGGATCAGCCTCAACCGGTGGGTTGAGCTCACATCCACGACGCCGGCAAAAATTTTCGGGATGTATCCCCGGAAAGGCACGATCGCGGTGGGAAGCGATGCGGATCTGGTCATCTGGAACCCCACGACGGAGCATGTCATATCGGCGAAGACTCATCACATGAGAGTCGACTACTCCATGTTCGAAGGGACGCGAGTCAAGGGCAATGCGGAGACCGTCCTCTCGCGCGGCGACATCATCGTGGACAAGGGCCAGTGGCAGGGGAGAACCGGGCGGGGTCAGTTCATCAAACGGGATGCGTTTGGGGGGGCGTGGAAGTAAGGGCTTTGCATCCATGAAACCGGGGCGATCGTCGATTTGGCGGTGGGGAATATCCCTTTTCTCGATCCTGCTCCTCGTCTCGGTTCCGGCCGGGGGGCAGCGGGAAGACGGGGCGGAACGTTCCGACGACCTCGTCGAGCTGACAAGACTCGACACTACGTTTCGCCTTGACATCCGGTATGCCACATCGAACAACTTCATGCACCGGCCCATGTACGCGCAGGCCCGGGCATTCCTCCAGCGCCCGGCAGCGGCAGCCCTCATGCGTGCAAATGCAAACCTCCGCCGACGGGGATACGGGCTCCTCATATTCGACGGTTACCGGCCATGGTCCGTCACGAAGAAATTCTGGGAGGAGACCCCTCCTGAAAAAAGGAATTTTGTCGCCGATCCGAAGCTCGGATCCAAGCACAATCGCGGGTGCGCGGTGGATCTTTCCCTCTACGAACTCCGGACCGGCAAGGAAGTTCGGATGCCGAGCCCCTACGACGATTTCACGGAAAAAGCATCACCGCGTTACGCGGGGGGAACTGCGGGGGAGCGGGGGATGCGCGATCGCCTCCGGAGGGCGATGGAGAAGGAAGGGTTCACCGTCGACCCGGGGGAATGGTGGCACTACGACTACAAGGACTGGAAGAAATACCGGATCCTGGACGTTCCATTTGAGAAATTCATGCCATGATAAATCCTGAAAAGGCAGCGACCGCGGCGGGGCGCTCCATCCCCCTCTTGTGGGCGTGCGCTGTCTACGCCTTCCTCATCCTCATGCTTTATCAGGCATCAATCATGTTCAATGAGTATCACCCTGGAAAACCGTGGCCGGGGCTTCTGAGTGTAATTCGCACATTCACGTTCCTCCCGCTTCATGAAGGGGGACATTTTCTTTTCATTCTCTTCGGGCAAACGCTGTACACTCTCGGCGGGTCATTCTGGCAGATCACGTTTCCGCTCCTCTGGTTCATCATCGCGGCGCGGCAGCGATCCCGGGTTGCACCTTTCGCCCTATTCTGGGTGGGCGAAAACATGATGGATGTAAGCCTTTACATTCGCGATGCGGCATACCGCGCTCTTCCCCTCCTCGGCGGGCATTCTTCGGGCCACGACTGGGTTCGGCTGCTGACAACGTGGGGCGCGATGGAGTCGTCGGAATCGATCGCCGATGCCGTTTATTTCATCGGCATCACGATCTCATCCGGCGCCATCCTGGGGGGAATCATCTGGGCTGTCGCGGACTTGGTCCGGTTCCCGAGAACAGCTGACACAGCCGAATCCGTCTCCGAGCTGTCACGCGACGTCGAGGCATCCCTGGACGACGCGCTCAATCGGGATACGAAAATCGGGTAAACGCGGACCGGGGGTGGCGGATCCGTCGGCGGAGATCCTGAAGGGAAGAGAATAAAACGTGAAAATGGAGGTCATATGAACCGAGTCATTCTTCTCGCGGGCGCTCTCGTAGCGGCAGGCATATCGGCGAGTGGTCAGGAGCGGCCCGTCCATACGTATTCAATAGTGGCGCGGGATTCCGTGACGGGAGAAATCGGCGTCGCTGTACAATCCCACTGGTTCTCGGTGGGTCCGCTGGTGCCATGGGTGGAGGCGGGGGTCGGCGCGGTAGCCACGCAATCGTTCGTGGATCCGGCGTACGGGCCGCTGGGACTGGAGCTCATGCGCGCGGGAAAGACGGCGAGGCAGACCCTGGAGGGAATACTCGCGTCCGATCCCGGCCGGGACGTGCGGCAGGTAGCCATGGTTGATTCGCGGGGGAACGTGGCGGCCCACACCGGGTCAAAATGCATCCCCGCGGCCGGGCACATCGAAGGGGAGCAATTTACAGTTCAGGCAAACCTCATGCTGAACGACAGAGTCTGGCCGGCCATGGCGGAGGCATATCGTCAGACGAAGGGTGATTTGGCCGAGAAAATGCTCGCGGCGCTCGACGCGGCGCAGGGAGCGGGGGGCGACATAAGGGGACGTCAATCCGCGGCGATACTCATTGCGCGCGGACAGCCGACCGGGAAACCGTGGAATGACCGAATCATGGATCTCCGGGTGGAGGACCAGGCGGAGCCGCTCAAGGAGCTCCGGCGACTTGTGAAAATCCACCGCGCATACCAGCACGAAAACGCGGGAGATCTGGCGGTCGAAAAAAATGACGTGGACGGCGCCCTCCGCGAGTACAGCGCGGCGGAGCAAATCTTGCCTGGCAGCGCGGAGCTCAGGTACTGGCATGCGGTTGCGCTCGTCAACGTTGGAAGGCTGGACCAATCGATTCCCATCTTCAAGGAGATCTTTACTGCGGACAGGAACTGGAGGGAGCTGACCACCCGCCTGCCGGCCGTGGGCCTCCTTAAAGTTGACGAGGGCGGCTTGAGAAAAATACTTGGGGATTCGGGGAAATGAACAATCGGGGTTTTCAGACTGCTGCCGCATTCCTCCTCGGAGTCGTCGGCCTCCACATCGTCGGCTACTTCTTCCCCTCGCCCTTCACTTGGGGTTTTCACTCCTTTGGATTCCTTCCGCCGGGGTACATCATCGCGTATGTCGTCTTGGCCGTAGTGATCATGATACTTGCGGGGAAAAACAAACTGGATGCGGCATTCGATTCGCTCGCCGGATTCATGCAAAAGTCGGAGTATCAATTTCTCATCACCGCCATCGGCATCTTCGTCGTCGCCGCCGTCTATTTCAGGGTCCGGGTTCCGTTATTGGGGGACGGTTTCTTCCTCGTCAAAAACTTCGCCGAGGCCCTCCGGAGCGGGGCCCCGCTCCTCTACCGCAACGAGCCTCTGGGAACATACTATTACTTTTCCGTCGTGAAACTCTTCCAGCCCACGACCTATTCGGGATTCCTGAGCGCCTTCCTCGCGGCGGACATCATCCTCGGGATCGGGTACATCCTCTGCTCATACTTCGCTGTCAAAACAGTATTCAATGAACCGGTCGAGCGCCTCCTCATCTTCGGTCTCCTCCTGGGCATCCCGCTGCAGCTCTACTTCGGCTACGTCGAAATCTACGGGGCAGTGCTCTTTGCCCTTTCCCTGTACATCCTCCTTTCGGTGCTGTATTTCACAAGAAAAATATCCAGCGTCCTCCTGCCCATCGCGTTCCTCTTCCTTGCGCTGGTGCATTACCTTGCGGTGCTGCTCTTCCCTTCGCTCCTCTTCATTCTATGGCGGGAGTGGAAGCAAAAGAGATGGAAGCCGCTTCTTGCGGGAGCCGGCCTTGCGGCCGGGGCATCTCTGGCATTCCTATTCTTGGTCAATTTCGACCTGAGCAGATTCTCGGCATCCGTGCCTCACAGCCACATCCTCCCCCTCGTCCCGAGCGATGACTTCAACGAACAGAGCTCGACGCCCTACACGCTCCTCTCTCCTTCCCATGCTCTCGACCTTTTCAACGCGTGCATCCTCATGGCGGCTCCGGCGGTCTTAATGGTGGGGCTGGGAGCGCGGAGCGCGCGGCGTCTCATCCTTCAACAGTCGGAAACGCTCTTTCTTCTTGCAGGCCTGGTGCCTGTCCTCGGATTTTTCTTTCTCGTCAAATTCGACCTCGGCGCGGCAAAAGACTGGGATGTCTTCGCCCCCTATGGATTTCTCGCCCTCCTCCTCGGCGCAATGCTTTTCGCAGGGCAGCAACTGGGCGACCGGCGGGCTATACTGTCTCTCCTGTTCGGATTGAGTATGATCCAGACCTTCGCGTTCGTCAAGGTGAATTCCGCCGTTGAGCCATCGGTGAACCGGTACAAAGCCCTGCTTGACCGGCGAACCATGTCCGACATCTCGTATTACACCGCGGCTCTGCACCTCGTGCTCTACTACCATCAGATCGGCGACACCACCTCCCCTATAAGAGTCTGGGACCAGTACGTGAAAGAATTTCCTCAGGATCCGAGAGGTTATCAGAACATCATCTCCAACCTCGAGCACTCGGGGCCAGCGGGGTACGACCGGATCTCCAGCGCGTACGACGGATGGCTCAGAGTCAATCCACAGGACACCCTCGCCCGCGAAGCCTATGCCACATTTTGTCTCGACGCGGGGAATGAGAGATATGCGAACGGGTCCCTGGCCGCTGCGGGCAAATTCTATGAGAAAGCGATCGCCCTTGATCCGGAGCTTGAAAGGGCCTACAACAACCTCGGGAGCATCTACGCCCAGCAGCGAAATTTTTCTGGGGCTGTTGAACTCTTCAAGCAGGCGATCGATCTCGATTCCGCGTATTCGGATCCCTATTACAATCTCGGATCTGCGTATGAGGACATGGGGAAAAAACAGGAGGGGATCGCCTACAAGCAGCGGGCTGCCCGGCTCGGAAACAGCCCGGCGCAGACACAGCTTCAAAAGCGCGGCATATCCTGGTAGGCAGACGTGACGCGCAGCGCGGTCAGATGTTTCGCTCTCATCCTCGCCCTGATCGGGGGAAAAACCGAAAACCCGATTGGCGCATCGCTCCTGCGCCGGGTGGAGGGAATTGAGGGAAAGTCCCACGAGGGGAGGAACGCGTTCATCAAGACGCAATTGGACTCATCCGGCATCGGATACGACACCATGCCATTCGACACCGTCGTACGGCGTGGAAGCGGTGCCGACACCATCCATGGAGAAAACATCATCGTCGCTATGGGCAAGGGGTCCCGCACGATCATCCTCGGGGCCCACTATGACGCCGTGCCCGGGGCTCCGGGGGCAAACGACAACGGAGGAGGCGTCGCCGTCCTCCTCGGGCTCTTGGTAGAGATGCGCTCTCATCCGTTCCGCCACAAAATCGATTTCGTCTTCTTCGATCAGGAGGAGAGAGGGCTCCTTGGCTCTGCGGTTTTCGTCCGGCGCTCCCGCCACACGCACCTTGCCATGGTCAACCTCGATGTCGAAGGAACGGGCAATGAGGTCTACATCGGGCCTGTCGGGGGCGGGGACGACAACCGGATAATGAAACATGTCCGCCGGGCGGAAAAGGAGACAGAGTATCATTGTGTAGAGGACAGTGTCTATCCGGGGTCCGACCACGAATCCTTCGCCAGGGCGGGGCTTGAAAACATATCGATATCAATCGTCCCCGAGGGAGATTCAAAAAAACTCGCGCGATGGGTGAAGTCGGGATACCGCCAGCTTGAGGAGGGCATGCCCCAGGTCTTGAGGGTCATGCACAGTCCCGAAGACAAGTCGGAGTACATGACACCGTCCGCCCTGGCGATGTCATACACATTCACAAAAGAGGTCCTCCTCTCCCTCGACGAAGAAGAGGAGTAATCCGTGCGCACAGGACCTCCTCACCTCGGCGACGGCGGTCATGCTGCTCCTCGTCATCCTCCATCTTACGGGGTATCTTCTGCCGGGTCCTTTGAACTGGGGATATCACTCCTTCGGATTCCTCAAAGGTGCACTATTACGTCAGCCTTGGAAAAATGCTGAGGGAAGAAGGGGAGCCTGGCCGTGCTCGAGAAATCCTGCGGAGCGGCCTCCGAATTGATTCCCTTTCATCAGAATCCTACTTCGAGCTCGGCGCTGCAGCGGAGCAGCATGGAGAAGACGGAGAAAAATATTTTCAGCGCGCTGCAGCCCTGGGAGATGCCCGTGCGATCGGGCGGGTGAAAGAGAATTCCGGCAACAGGAAACAAGGGCGCCCGACCGAATTTCTTAATCTTATTGCGATTCACTTCGGAATCCTCTATATTCTCCACACTCATGAGAACAAAAATCTTCGTCGCCGTCGCCGGCAACATCGGCTCGGGGAAATCCTCGCTCACGCGCATGCTCAGCGAGCACTACGGATGGAAGTCCTTTTATGAATCGGTCGATGACAACCCATATCTTTCGGATTTTTATCAGGACATGAAGAGGTGGTCATTCAACCTGCAGGTCTATTTCCTTTCCAAGAGGTTTAACGATCACAAGAGAATCGTCGAAGGAGTGGAGAGCGTCATACAGGACCGGTCCATTTACGAGGATGCCGAGATATTTGCCAAAAATCTCCACCTCATCGGAAAAATGGACAGCCGCGACTACACCAACTACGTGGAGTTGTACAAAGTCATGACGGCATACCTCAAGCCGCCCGACCTGCTCATTTATCTGGATGCGCGGATCGAGACCCTTTTGAGGCAGATAGCCAGGCGGGGGCGGGAATACGAGCGGAGCATTCCGAGGGAATACATCGAACAACTAAGCGGCCATTATCGGGAGTGGATCGGATCATACCGGCTTGGGCCGCTTCTGATTGTACCGTCCGACGAAGTTGATTTTGTCCACGAACGCGGGGATTTCAACCGGATGCTCCTGCTCATCGAGGGCAGGTTGATGGAACTCGGCTACGGGCGGTAAAATCCGTGCTACTCCGTTACCTCGCGCGCAGGAGCCGCGAGTACACCTTCTGATTCCTGAGAATCCCGATTGCGGCGTTCACCTGGACATCGTCTGCCAGGGATGCCTCTATCCTTCCCTTGTCTCCATTCCACCGTGCCATGAGCTCCTGTTTCAGCGCCGGGAGAACTTCGGGTGCATGCTGGGCGAGGCTGCGCGTATAATCCCCCGCGATGCGTTTCCTCAGAGATTCGATCTCGGCACGAACCTCGGGGCTATACTTCTCCTTCTCGGCGAATGCGGCGAGGTCGCGAACCTTCACCTCCCCTTCATCCGCGTACGAAAAATGAGATTCGGCGAGAAACTCCTCAAAGGCATGGAGGAGCGAATCGGGGGAGGCCGGGAGCGCGGCGTGGGAAGCGCCATACCGTGCGGCGAACTTGAAAGGGAGAGAACGGCGGATCAGTTCATTGAATAAATTGCTGTGATCGGGGAGGGGAAGGGTGGAGTCGGGGGTGATGCCACCGGCCTCGAGCTCTGTGCGGCCCTTCAAAGTCTTGAATTCCTTCTTCAGGCTATCGGGAAAAACCTCGAACACGCCGTCCTTCGACCTCCGGGCGTAATTGATCTCCTGGATGCAGCGGCCGCTCGGCGTATAGTACTTTGCCGTCGTGATCTTCAGCTGCGCGTTGAAGGAGAGGGGAGCGATCGTCTGGACGAGCCCCTTGCCGAAGCTGCGAGTTCCGAGGATAACTCCACGGTCGAGATCCTGGATAGCCCCGGCGACGATTTCGCTGGCGCTCGCGCTGCCACGGTTGATCAGGACGACCAGGGGAGTGGAGGGAAGCATTGGCTCTTCGGACACAAAATATTTTCTTTCCGATTCGGGTTTCCTCCCCCGGGTGCTCACGACGAGGCTCCCTCTGGGCGCGAAACGCTCGACGACGTCGACAGCCGCGTCGAGCAATCCGCCGGGATTATCGCGCAGATCGAGGATCACGGAGTTTATCGGGCCCCTCAGTTTAAGCTCGCGGAGAGCGAGCCGGAGTTCCTCGCCCGCGCCCCGCGAGAAGCGCTCCAGGCGGGCGTAGGCGACCCCGCTATCGACGAACTCAGCAAAGGTGAGATTCTTCAGCTGAATCTCCTCGCGGATCACGGTAAACTCGAGCTTCTGGCCTTCCCTCTCGATCTTCATATGCACCTCCGTCCCGGGTTCACCGCGGGTCATCGGGCGCACGTTTTCCGGCTTCGTTCCCACCAGAGATTTCCCGTCGATTTCCAGAATACGATCGCCCGGAAGGAGGCCCTGTCTTTGTGCGGAGTATCCTTCCATCAGGGTAAGGATTGTGATAAAACCATCGCGCAGACCGATCGTGATCCCGATTCCGCCGTACTTACCGGCGGTGATAAGTTCCACTTCGCCGGCATCCTTCTCGCTGATGAATGTCGTATAGGGATCAAGGGTGTTAAGAAGGCCGTCGATGCCGGATTCCATAAACCTTTCGGGATCGACATCATCGACGTAATTGAACAAAACCTCTTTATAAACCCTCCCGAAAACATCGATGCTCTTATTGACCCTGAAGAAATAATCCCCCTCAAACTGTTGAAATCCGAGGAAGGCGGCGCCCGAGATAATGGCGGCGCCTGCTGCGATGACCACAGACCTCCGTTTGGCAAACCATCGCTTCATATCAAGCTCCAGAATGAGACAACCGTGATTGGACAATGGGCCGGATCTGTTCATGGATCTTCTCGACGGATTGCATGCCGTCGAGGACAACGCACCGTGACGGTTCTTTCCCGGCGATCGACCGAAAACCATTCCGGACCCTCTCGAAAAACTCTTTTCCTGCCGATTCCATCCGATCCGCGGTCGTGCGCGATGAGCCCTGCCGTCGCATAACCTCCTCCACCGTAACATCCACGAGGAAAGTCAGATCGGGGTGGGTGGATCCGACGGCGATATCATTCAACCTTGCCACATCGTCCAGGTTGAGGCCGCGGCCGAAGCCCTGGTAGGCGGTCGTCGAGTCATAGAACCGGTCGCAGATGACCACCTTATGGGCCGCCAGGGCGGGTCGGATCACCTGGGACACAAGCTGAGTGCGGGCGGCGGAGAACAGAAACAGTTCTGCGGTCCCCGTCAGGCCGAGGTGCAGATCATGAAGCAACAAATCACGGATTTTTTCTGAGACTTCGGTCCCTCCCGGCTCCCTGAGGAGGAGAACATTGAACCCCTTCCCCTTCAACATCGTCGCGAGCAATTCTGCCTGAGTAGATTTTCCGGAACAGTCGATACCTTCGAGCGTGATGAACATTGAAATCAAGGTAACCAAAATCTGTGTCTAATTCAATGTATTGCCTCTCTCTCCTTTTTTCACTATGTTTACGGATCCTGAAGCGGAACAGACGCGGATGCCGTCAAAGAACAAACAGAAGCGATCATCCCGAAGCGCTCACTCACCTGCGGCAGCGGCTCCGCACCCCGCGCAGCCTCAGACAACATCTCGTCGTGAAGATGGGCATCTCATCAGCGCGGCTCTCGCCGGGGACCAGGCCGCGTTCAAGCATCTCATGAAAAAATATCATGATCAGATCGCAAACCTGATCTACCGGATCATCCACCAGCGGGAGCACGTCGAGGATCTCACCCAGGAAGTCTTCATCAAAGCATTCGCCTCCCTTGGCAGCTTCAATGAAGAATACGCCTTTTCGACCTGGTTATACAAAATCGCCACCAACAGCAGCATCGACTTCATCAGGAAAAAGAAGCTTCACACTTTTTCCATCGACAAGCCCGTCGCTGTCGACGAGAGCGAATACACCTTCGAGCTCCCCGACACCACATACGAGCCGGACAAGCACATCATCGAGAAACAGAGGAGCAAACTCCTGGAGGAGGCAATCGGGCGGTTGCCCGAAAAATACAAACGGGTGATCATCCTCCGTCACACGGAAGAGCGTGATTATCGTGAAATCGCAAAAATACTGAAACTCCCCATCGGGACTGTAAAAGCGCATATTTTCAGGGCGCGGGAACTCCTTAACAAGTATTTGCGTGACAAAATCGCCCATTATTGAAACAAAACCGGGAAAACGTCGTACCTGAAAAAAGGATGAGCACCGTCCGAACATACCTTTTACCCTTTGGGCTTCTCGTCACTGCGGGTCTGGGATTCAGGTACATGGCGGCCAACAGATACGAAAAACAGGTCCCCCTCGCCAAAGAGAAGGAGCTCAAGGTAACGATAGACGCCGGCTTCAGCGACATCTACCTCTCCCGGGGGAACCCCGCGGACGTCCTTCACGCCACCATTGATGCGGAGCTCAAGGACGACCTCGAGAACCACATTGAATACTCTTCAAGGGACAGAATCGGCTACCTGAACATTTGCACCTCGGAGGAAGGCCGCGGGCGCGAGGCCCGTCGGAAGCACTCGTTCCATATGAACGGATTCGCATCGAGCACCTGGAGAATGAATTTCACCGATGCCGTGCCGATCTCCTACGATGTAGAGCTTGGTTTGGGGAAGGCGGATCTCGATCTCACCGGTTTGCAGGTTAAGGATCTTAACCTATCGGCGGGGGCCAGTTCCGTCGTCCTGCGGTTTGACAGGCCGAACAAATGCCCGATGGAAGAAATGAACATCGAATCGGGCCTCAGCAAATTCCGTGCGGAGGGACTCTGCAACGCGAACTTCAACCGGCTCAAGTTCGAAGGGGGCGTCGGGAGCTACGTGCTTGACTTCAGCGGAAAGCTGGACCGGGAAGTGGAAGTTGCGATAGAGGTGGGGCTTGGTTCGCTCACGATCATCATTCCGGAAAACGTCGGAGCGAAAGTCGAGTATGAAAAAAGCCTCATCGCCCACCTGGATCTGGCCGGAGACTTCTCCCAGCGGGAGGAAAACCGCTATCTCAGCTCAAACTACTACAACTCCCCCGGCAAGATGAACATGCACATCGAGGCCGGCCTCGGAAGCGTGAGGATCAAGCGGGAGCCGTAGTCAGCGTCCGAACCTGAAATACAGTCCCCAGCGGTAGAGGGGGGACAGCCTCGGACTCTTCGCGAGAGCCACCATCGCATTCTGATAGGCCGTCGACGCTGGCTGTCCTGTCTGGATGCTTGTATAGAAAACTTCCCCGAAATACTTCTTCGCCACCCTTTCTCCCTGCCACATCGTTGCCACAACGGTAGAAGTTCCATTCGCCAGAAACGCCAGCGGAGCGTAGCGTGACAGTTCTCCTGGCTTCGGAGTGATGTTGCTGAAAACGAGAGTCTGGGGGGGCGGAAAACTCAGCATCTCCCCGAGGGAGACATCCTCGAGGCCGTAGACCGTTTTACCGTCCGAAAGCACGGTCGCCGACCGCCCGGGCACGCTGGCATCGAGGTGAAACTCGGAGGCAAACTGAAGCAGCTGATAGGTCGCGGTATCGAGATTCGAGATCGATGCCGAGGTCGCGAAAAGCATCCTCGCCTTGTCGTAGAAGCCTCGGATATCTTTCAACTCGTACTCGACGTCCCAGTTCGTCTTCCCCTGATGGCCGATGCCTATGATATCAGCGACATAGACCTCCCGTTTTGGGGGGAAAAGCAGGGCGGCGGCAGTCGGAAGATAGCTAACGGAAAACCTGGTGATGAGGGGAGAGCCGGACAGCCGGAGCGTATGAAAGGGAAGCCAGCCGAATTGACGGGGCGGCACTACATACAGAGCCGGTTTGAGGAGAGGGAGGATAGGATCGATCAGAGAACTGGCGATGAGCGACGATAGTTCGTTCAGTCTCGAGATTGCCGCTCCCGCATTGAACTGCTGGGGGCCGATATTGAGCCGCGGATCGCCGATCAGCCTGTTATACTCTTGTATAAGACTGACGATGTGTGTTCGGGCGATGGGTGTTTTGCGGAGATAGGCAGAATCCTTCGATACGGCGAGAACATAGATGGCCGAGGAGGCAGGCACATATTCAAGCAATGTCGTCCCAGCGGAAAGTGAATCACGGGCCTGCCTCAGCGAAAGCGGCGGGGCGAAAAGAAGGCGTGTGAATTCAGGGCTTGTTCGTTCAAATTGTTCGGCGGCGAGCAGAAGCTCCCGCTTTTTCAGGGGAAGGAGCTTGCCAAGCGATTCGACTCTTTCAGGGCTCCGGGACCTTCCCGCCGACAGTTCAGACAGGAGATCCTCCTCCAGAAGCTGAGTCAAATGGCACTTCCGCTGGATCGAGGCGATTTCGTTATTGAGCTTCTGCGAGGTCGTTTTAACCCCGAGATTCCTGAAGAAAGCATTAATATCCCGGAGATTTCTCCTTTCACAAATCTCGAACGCCTCGGTCGGCTTATCCTGAGAGCAGTAGTGGAGGAGGAGAGGGTCATACCAGTCGATTGCCTCGACGCTCAAAAACGAGTTGACGCACGATCCCGTGGAGACATCCGGTGCCTCCCCGGTCAACTGCTCATAGCTACCCAGTGCTTCGTGATAAAGGAACCAGGCCCCTGAAGGGTCGCCTCCCATTTCCGTTATGCGGGCCTGGAGGAAGAGCGCATAAGCTTCCCCGAGAGAGAAACCTGCCTGGCGGCAGGTCGCAAGTACTCCTGAGCAACGGTGGGACAAATCGGCTTCGCCTGAACCGGGGCCGTTCAACTTCCAGTCGCAGGCGATAACCATCAGCTGCAAGATTTGACGGGAGGGAATATCATCTCCCTGAGCCGCCAGATTTGCGGCGTCCGAATAGAGAAGCCTTGCATTTTCGAAGTGGCGTGAGCTGAACGCGATATTTCCGAGATAAAAAAGGAGGGGCATGCGGAGCGATCGGTCGGACTGGGGGCTCAGAAAGCTGAGCGCCTGGGAGAAGGAACCAAGGGCGCTATCCGGGTATGCGAAAGCCAGCTGCGCTCGTCCCCAGGCGAAGCAAGCGGCCGCAAGCGAAGCGCTATCGCCGGAGGCTTTCTTCCTCCACCTTTGCCACACCGATCGAGCCTGGTCATACTGACCCTGGGACTCAAAGGCATGGAGGAGCGAGCCGAGAAGCTCGTCTTCATTTCGCGAGCGGAACAGTGCGCTATCCAGCACCATCAACTGATAAAGAGAGCTGACCTCCAGGGAATAATCGCCCAGTTCATGGCTTGCCCCCGCTAGCGTGCGGAGGGAGGCCACCCAATCCAGCGAATCCGCGAAAACCTTGGCCGATCCGGTTGCGGCCGCTGCCAGTGAGAGCGCCGACGAATCCTCCTTGATCACATGATAGAATTGCGCAAGGGCGATCCTCCCCTTGCGCTCCATGCGCTGATCGCTGAGCCGGTTGAAGGCTTGGGCGGCGTTCTGATAGGAGAGAAGGGCGGAGTCATAGACGCCGAGAAGCCGGTAGCAGGATGCCATCAGGAGGCTGCTCTCCCCGGCGACGGAATCCAGCTTTGCGTCCGAGCTGAGCGTGAACGCTTGGCGTGCGAGGGAAAGCGCCGCGCCATATTTCTTCGCATCGGCCTGGGTCAGAGCCTGTTCGATGCGGGCGGCCGCCTCGCGACCCGGGTCTGTCCGTCCGCACCCGTCAACCATCAGCAAGGTGAAAATCGCCGTCAACACAAACGAAGGGATGGCGGGGGCGGATCGAAGACTCATTCGCAGGCTGCTGGGCTCATGTGAAATCGTGTGGAATATAAAAAAGTCCCGCTAAAGATACAACGGTACGCTTGATTTTCTCCTCTGATTTGCTACATTGGTCATCATGGTGGTGACACTCATCACCGCGCAACCGATTTGCGTTGAATAATTCCATCGGGATCATTACATTATTTACCATCAATGAAGGAGAAGACATGAGGACCGGCACTGTGATCAGCTGGAGGGCACGAATCGCGCTCGTAGCCGCCTGGTTATGTATCCTCGGGGGGGAGAGCAGGGCGCAGAATCAGTTCGAAGATGCTGTTAAGCAGCTTTCTTCTGACAACGTAAGGGGCTATCTTCAGCCCTTTGTGAATTCATTTGGTGCGAACCTGAATTCAGGGGTATATCATACGGCCAGCATCCCGGAGCAAGGGATAAGCTTCCGGCTGGACCTCATCGGCATGGGAACCCTGATCGGAGACGCAGAAAAACAGTTCACCGGCATTCCCCCCCAGCCCTTCGATCAGACTCCGGTCCCGACCGCCACGGTCTTCGGGGATCAGGGGACCACCGTGACTCAGAGCTCGGGAGTCAGCTACCAATTTCAGAACGGACAAGTGAAGACGAGCTTCGTCCCTCTGGCGGCGCCGCAGCTCACAATCGGCAGCATCGCCGGCACCCAGGCGGTCATTCGCTATGTGCCCATACCCGAAATCAGCAATTTTCCCAAGGTGACCCTCTTCGGTATCGGCGCGAGGCACAGCATCAGCCGGTATCTGCCGGAGTCGCCCGTGGATCTCGCCGTGGGATTATTCTGGCAGTCATTCAAAATCGGCGACATCATCGACGCCCACGCGCTGAACTTCGGTGGCGAGGTCAGCAAGTCATTTTCCGTTTTGACGGTCTACGGCGGAATGCAGTATGAGACCTCGAGCATCGACCTCTCCTACACGTACACAGGACCCGGCTCGACTCCCAACACAAAGGTGGCCCTATCGATAGATGGCGAAAACAAATTCCGGGTCACTGGGGGCCTGGGACTGAACCTGGCCATCTTAAACCTCGCCGCGGACATCAGCGTCGGCAAGGTGACGGTGGTTAGCGGAGCGCTTGGTTTCGGAATCTAACGAATCACAACTGGTTTTCGAAAAGGATCACACCATGAACAAGAAAAAATTCGCGCTCGGCGGGATTTTGGTAGTTCTCTTCCTCCTGGCGGGGCCGGGATGCGAACTGGGAACAAACCCCCTATTATTTGACGGCTCGCCCGTTACCGTCAGCTTCAGAGTGGACGAACCGTCAGCAACAATCCTCGCCGATTCAACGAGCAAGGACCTTGAAGATGTGAAGAACATTGACAAAGATATCGACTCGGTGAAAGTCTTCAACATAACCGTCCAGATCGACAGCATTACCGGCGGAACCGACAGCTCCACTACTCTCACCGGTACGGTGACACTTGACCACGCGTACACCCTCTTCACGCTCGACACGGTTGCACTGAGCGAGTTTGTCACCGAGCGATCGATCTTCGACAATTCCCTGGGGAACAAGTTTGCCTACAATTCGGCGGGCGTCAACTACCTGCTCGATCTCATTAAGAATAAGCCAAACCCACTTCCCACAGTCTGGATTGCAGTATACGGGCGCGCCGACAAATCGCCACTCCATTTCAGGGTAAGGCTGAGATTATACACACAGATATACACGACCCCCTGACATTATCGGACCTAGGAAAAGCGAAGCCCCCTGCCCGGGGGCTTCGTCATTTAGAGCCAATCCCTCACGAGGGCGGGGTTATCTGTAAAAACTGCGTCGAGCCCATAGCGGACCGCACGCTCAAGCCTTTTGTTCGAATTGACAGTATACTCACCAACCCGGAGTCCCGCGCGATGGGAAGCCTCGACCAGGCGCTTCCTCACCATCGATCCGCTCACGAAAAGATAATTCGCCCCACACGACTGCGCGAGCGCCGCGGGAGATCTCCCGAGGTGGAGAACCGGGTGGTAGAGCAACCCGGTCGCAATAAGCGGACGTCTTGACTTCAGAAACCTCAGCGTCCGGTAGGAGAACGAGGAAAAGAGAACACGGTGACCCTCGCCGCCGGCGATGCGGCAGCATTCCTCGGCGAGACGGCGGGCGAGATATGGCCGGCGCGGGTCGGATTTTATCTCGACATTGACACCGATTTTCGAGGGGAGAGCCCGAATAACATCGTGAAGGGCCGGAATGCGTTCCGCGACAAAATCATGGCTGAACCACGCCCCCGCGCTGAGCGACCGAAGCTCTTCAAAAGTCTGATCTGCAAGTTCTCCATGGCCGTCGGTAGTCCGTTCGAGCCGGCGGTCGTGGAAAACAACCACTTTGCCGTCGCGTGAAAGCTGCACATCGAGTTCCACGGCGTCTGCTCCATCCCGGACGGCCTGGTGGAAGGCAGAGAGAGTATTTTCAGGCGAAACAGAAGAAGATCCCCGGTGGGCGATTATCAGGGGGAGGCGGAGGGGACTCAGCCAGGACAGCATCAATCGATATTCAGGACCTGTCGGATAGCCGCATAAACCTGCTCGATAGTTCCCGACGCGTCGATATCCCTGAGAAGTCCCGTTTTGCGGTAATAATCCTTGACCGGGGCGGTCGAGGCGGAATACACACGGAGGCGTTTGCGGACTGTCTCCGGCGTGTCGTCCGGACGTTGATAAAGCTCCCCTCCGCAGTTAGGGCAGGGCCCTGGGACTTTGAGGTTATAGATCCGCCCGCAGTTCCGGCAGGTCAGGCGCTGGCTCAGCCGGTCGATCACCAATTGCTCATCGATCTCCATATTGATCACCGCATCGAGGGACACATGAAGACTCCTGAGAGCCCCGGTCATCGCTTCGGCTTGGGGGAGAGTACGCGGAAAACCGTCGAGAATAAACCCTTTCTCGCATTTTTGCGAGGCCAGGACATCGGCAATGATCCCGATCATTATATCGTCGGACACAAGCCCTCCGGCGTCCATCGTTGCTTTTGCCTTCAGGCCAAGCTCGGTCCGGGCGGCGACTGCATCCCGGAGCATATCGCCGGTTGAGACATGGGGAAGCCCGAGGGAGGCGGACAGGAGTTTGGCCTGAGTCCCCTTGCCCACGCCGGGAGGACCAAAAAGAATCAGGCGCATTGGCCGTTCAATGAGAAAGTCCCGATTGAGACTGCTGGATCCTGTCGATCGCGTCCCTCACATCCTTCACGACGCGCGTATCGCTTTCGCGGGCCATACATGCCCGCAGGGGGGCCAGGGCGCGCGCATCGCGTGTATTTCCGAGCGCGTTGATGACCGCCCTCCGGAGGTGGAAGCTCGGATCAGAAAGCAGGGAGAGGATGAGTGAGAACGCGTCGTCGCGCGATTTCCATTTTGAGGCAAGAATATTCACACATTCGATCCGGATATTCCGGTCCACGCCATAGCGGGTATTCGACATAATCATCCGAAGGGCATCCTGATCTCCGATCTGCGAGAGAACCTTGAGGGCTGAGCTTCGTATGACTTCATTCCGGGAGGTCCGTTCCAGGGCCCGGGCGCAATATGATTTCGCGTTCACAGAATCCGCCCGTGCAAGAGAACGGAGCGCGGCAGACGCGACGGCATAGCTCGAGTCCTCGTCGAATGCGTGCCTCAGCGTCGAAACAACAGAGGTGCCCTCATAATTGCCGAGCGCGGTAATCGCGGCGGTCCGCACCCTCGCATCTCGGTCGCCATAGGCGGAGATGAGCGTTTCCGTCGGATGAGAGCGCCGCGCATCCCCGAGCGCGAACACGGCATCACGGCGAACGTCCCAGAACGGGTCCTCGAGCGCCGATTTTTTCAGCGCATCGTTGACTTCACCCGAATCGGCCACCCATGCCAGTTCATCGACGGCCAAAATCCGGTCCACCGCCTCTCGGGCATGTCGAAGCTGAAATACCCATTCGTCGATCGATTTATGAAAGGTCACCTTCTTCAGAATCCGGCTTCCGGGGTCAAATATCACGAGCTCGGGCTGCTGATAGGCGGGAAAGCTGAACATTTCCTCCTGCTGTGAAAGCCAGATCCGGAATACCTGCGGCTCTCCGTGAACCCAGAGTTCGATTTCGGCGGGCGTTTTAAACAGTCCGGTGGCCGAGTCGATCTTTTGAACCTGGCGCACCCTCAGGTTCAGAGTTCGGCTAGGCTGGTCCCAGGAGGAGGAAACATCAAACTCAGGATAGCCCGGTTTATAGAGCCACTGCTCGAAAAACCACGAAAGATTATAGCCCGTCGCCTCCTCGATCGCGATCTTGAAGTCATTCGTCTCGGCGTTCTGGAACGCGAATTTCTGAGCATAGGAGCGGATTGATTTCCAGAACAGCTCGTCGCCGAGATAATTTTTCAGCATGGAAAGGACGACGGCCCCCTTGCCATAGATCCGATTGTCGAAGAGATCATTGGGATTCACAAACCTGTTGCACACCGTAGGGCGACGGCGGTCTCCGACGTCGGCATTCCGGACTGAATTCTGGTTGTCCATGATTTCCTTGGCCGCATCGTCATGGCCAAGATCGAACTCCGTAAACTGGTTCTGAAAGAAAGTTGCAAAGCCTTCATTGAGCCAGGAATGGGACCAGTCGCGGCACGTCACAAGATCCCCCCACCACATATGAGCCAGCTCGTGGGCAACCAGGTTTTCGCTCGAATAGTCAAGATGGGCCCGGCTGTCGTGGATAGTCCCGTCGGCAAGCGTCGTGGCGCTCACATTCTCCTCTCCCCCCCAGATAAAATCCTGGACGACGGTCTGTGCGTACTTCTCCCACGGATAAGGAAATCCGATTTTCGTCGAATAGAATTCCATTATTTTCGACGTTTTCGAAAAAGAGCGGAGGGCATTTCCCTTCTGGTTCGGATACACGTAATAGCTCAAGGGAACCGACTCCCAGGAATCTTTCACCTCCACATACTCACCGATGACGAGGGAGGTCAGATATGACACATGAGGTTTCGATTCGAGCCAATGAAACGTGGCTGTATGCTTCTTTGAATCGCGGGCCACATCAACGAGCCTCCCGTTGCTGATCACGGTAAAACTATCCCTCACCGTCACGATCACCTCGCTCGTCGCCTTATCGTTCGGAAAATCGTAACAGGGAAACCAGAAGTGATTGTCATCCGGCTCGCCCTGCGTCCAGGCCTGCAGCTGTTTACCTGGATACCCGCTGTCGGGCGCGGTGAAATAGAGACCCTTCCTTGGGGATGCAACCGAGTAGGAGACTGATATGGCGAGAGTATCATTCAGCCCATACGGCTTATCCAGATCGACGATGAGCGACTCGGCGACCGAATGAAAGCTAAGCTCCTTGTGGCCGAGCGCGACGCTTTTAATGTTCAGCTCGGCGGCATCCAGACGGAGTTCCTCCAAAGCGGGTCGGAGTGGAACAAGATCTATAGTCGCCGTGCCGGAGCAGAATTTGCGGGCGGGATCAATGCTCAGGGCCAGCCGATAATGGAGAACGTGATACGTCCGTTCGCGCGCGGCATGGAGGGTTTCCTCCCCCCATGCAATCCCGCAGACGAGTATGAGGGCTAAGAACTTCACGCGCAATGTGCCGGTTGAACTCGCCGGGGTTTCATTCCCTCCCCGCTCGTCACCGCGAGCTGTCCGCATGCTGCGTCGATATCCTCGCCGGCGCTACTGCGGATAAAGACGGTCACAAAGGCCCGCCGGAGTTTTTCGACAAACGATTCCAGTCGGCGGGAAGCCCTCAGCGTGGCGGGGAAACCGCTGGGGTGTGTGAACCCGATACTATGGAAGGGAATGAGATTCACCTTACAGGGAATAGAGCGGGACACCCTTACAAGAGCCTCCGCGTCTTTATCGGAGTCATTCAGCCGGTCGAACAAAACATACTCAAACGTCACACGCTGTCTGATCTTGCCGGAGTAATAACGGACAGACCTGAGCAACTCCTCTACGTCGAACTTACGGTTCACGGGCATCAGCAGGGAGCGAACGTTGTTATCGAGGGAATGGAGGGAAACTGCGAGCTTCACCTTGCGTCCCTCGTCGGCCAGCCGACGGATCCCGGGGGTCCAACCCGCCGTCGACAGAGTGATGTGGCGTGCAGGAATCTTCATCCCGCCCGTCATGATCTCAAAAGACTTCATCACATGATCATAATTGAGGAGAGGTTCGCCCATACCCATATAGACGACATTCGTGATAGGCGTCCTGGCGATGGTCCTCGAGGCGGCGATCTGACCGACGATCTCGGAGGAGGTAAGGTTCCGGGAAAAACCCATCGTCGCCGTCGCGCAAAACGAACAGTCGAGGGGACAGCCGACCTGCGTGGAAACGCAGAGGGTCAGACGCTTCTGCTCCGTATCCGCGGGCGCGGAACCGGGCTCGAATGCCGAGCGCGGTGGGATAAGAACGCTTTCAATCCTCCTTCCATCCTGCAGCTCGAACAGCAGCTTCGTCGTGCCGTCCCCTCCGGAAAGTTGTGATCCGGCGAGTCGCGGCAAAAAAAACCGCGCCGTGGAGGAAAACTTTCGCCGAAGGGACTTTGAGAACGACGTCATCTCGTCGAAGGAGGACGCCTGCTTCTGGTGGATCCAGACGAACAACTGCCTCCCCCTGTACTTCTGTTCCCCGAGGGAGAGCACGAACTCTTCGAGTTCGGCGACAGTCATACCATTGATATCGATCTTATGCATCGAACGTCAACAATGTAAGAAAAGCGAGAAAGGGAAGCAATGGTAATACCGGCGCGGCTCACGTCGTTCGAGAACGAAGGGGGGATGGGAAACCCGTCGCGTCAGTCTATGCGGACGAGCTTCTGCCGCGACGCCGCGCCCCGGAGAATAGAAATCGACCGGCGCGGTTTGCGAAAAAACTCGGAGAGCAATTTGATCACCATTTCGTTGGCCTTCCCGTCGGCAGGAGGGGCGGTCACGCTCACGAGGAACGTACCGGGAGCGAGGGGCGCGACCGCGTTCTTTCGTGCGAGCGGCTTCACGCGTACCGTTATGGTCATTACTTTTCGAACAGATCCTTCGCCCGAACTATCCCGGAGTTCGCCCGATTAACGACCAGGGGGAAAGACTGGATTATCCGGTCCTGGTCGAGAATCTTCTGTGGCTTCGGCGCATCGTAGGTAATCGGAGAGGGGGCGTTTGTCACCAGGGCATCGAAGAATGCTTGCGCCTTCCCTTCATCGACCACGACGGCGATCTTCAAGTCTGAGGGATGGAGATACTTCCGGATCGCTGCGTTGACATCGGCGGCTGTAATGGAGCCCAGCTCCTCGCCGACGCGGTCAAGAAGATATCCTGTCTCATAAAATTCGGAATCCATGACGTAGCCGAGGCGTCTGCTCAGAGTGGAGACCCAGAGTTTGGAATAATTCAGCAAGAATTTGCGCGTCGCCAAGAAATCCTCATCCGAGATCCCCTTCTCGACCAGATTCTTGAGTTCGAACAGGGCATTTCGAATCGCAAAATGTGTGTTCTCCGGCTGAATGGGCCGCAGCCAGATGCTGAAGAACTGTTGGCGGAGAGGGGTATTCGGGTTGGGGAAGGGAGTACCGGAAAGTCCGCCGGTGAATTTTTCGATATAGGAATAGTCGCCGTAATTGAGACCCCGGTCGCCCCGGAGGCGGTTCATCAAGACTCCGTTGAATGTCCTGTGCTCGCCGAAATACGAATTGGCAACGAGGAGCGCGTAGTAATCCTTATCCTTCCGCGTGAGGGAGATCGGGAAACCCATAGAAACCGCATACGCTCGTGCGGGCTTCTCGACGACGGTCACCTCGAGATCCTTGATCTGAAGCGGAGCGGGCAGGGGAACCGCTTGGAACTCACCGCGGGGGAGCGTGGAAAATTCCTTTCGCACATCGTCGAGCAGGGCCGGAGAGTAGCCCCCCGCGATCCCGATCCGGAGATTTGCCTGAGTATAGACGTTGGAATAATACTTTTTCACATCCTCGAGCGTGAGGGAGGTAATCCCCTGGACGGTCCCGCGCTCCGAATTTCCATAGGGGTGGCCCTTGAACATCGCTGCATTCAGAGCCTGTTTCCCCAGACTTTCGTCGTTCGTGGCACGAAGCGTATTGCGAAGATAATTTAGATTAAAATCCTTCACCCTTTGAAAATCCGCAGGGTCAAATCGCGGATGAAGGAGAAGATCGAAGAAAAGCCGCGAAAAATCCTGCAGATGATCCCGGTGGACAGCGCCGATGAACGTCGTCACCTCCTGATCGATCTGCGCGCCGATTGTCGCCGCCCAGGGGTAGAGCCTCTCGGTCAGCTGGGCGTACGTCAGATCCTTGGTTCCCCCCTCGGCGATCAGCCCGGCGGTCAGGGCATTCAATCCCTCCTTCCCGGCCGGGTCATTGATGGACCCTGCACGCAGCATGATACGGAACGTCACGACCGGCGAGTTGGGGCTCGGAACCTCTGTGATCCTCACGGGGGGGGACTGGTCGGCGGCATGGGCCATGATTGTCTGGGCAATAGAAATGGTTAGCGCAAAGACATACTTCATCATTGTCTCACCTCTTCCTGGGTGAGGATCAGAACGGTGCGGTTAGTGGGCGCAAGATACTTCCTCGCTGCGTTCATGATGTCTCCGGGTGTGATCCTGTCATAGAGGGCATAAAACCTATTGACCGATTCGGGATCATTCGTGAGCTTGATATAGTGGCTCATACTGTTCGCCACATGATCGGCGTTATCGAGCCCCATGGCAAACTCATACTTAACATGTGATTTGACAGCGGCGAGACGGTCGCTGGAAACAGGCGCCGACCGGACGCCATCGATTGCTGCATCGATGACGGAGCGAACGCCCTGAATGTTTTTAGGATCCTTTATCCGGCTGAAGACATAAAAGAGCCCGGGGTCGCGGTTTTCCTCCATCTCGCCGCGGACAGATTCCGCCGTCTGATCTTCGACGACAAGCTTACGGTAGAGATCCGAAGTTTCCCCGAAAACGAGGAGCGAGAGGAGATTCATGGCGGCCATATCGTTTTCGGAATCGCTGAAGGCCGGACCGTGGAATGCGACCGCAAGGATGGGGAGCGTCTTCGACTTCCAGGGAAGGCTGATAAGCTTTTCCTCAGTCTGGGGAGGCTCCGCAGGAACAGTGAGCGCGTACGACCCCCGTTTCCAGCCTCCATAATACTTCCTCACAAGAGACAAAAGCCTGTCCTGATTAAAATCCCCGACCACCACGACGACACAATTCTCGGGACGGTACCAGCGGTCGAAAAACGCAAGGCTGTATCGGTACTGGTTCGGCATATCCTGGATATCTTTGAGGAAGCCGATTGTCGTATGCTTATAGGTATGCTGCCGGAACGCGGCGTCGCGCACTTTTTCCTCGATGGCCTGGAGCGGGTTTGACGAGTTCTTGTTATACTCTCCGAGGATAGCGCCCGCTTCCGTCTTAAAATCGTCCTCGGAATACTTCAGATTCATGAAACGGTCGGATTCGATATCGATCAGAGTTTCAAGAGCATCCGCGCTTGCCGCTGTATGGTAGACCGTCTCATCATCCGACGTATACGCATTATTATCAGCTCCGATCGATTTCAGAATATCATTGAACTTCTCGGCCGGATACTTCTCCGTTCCCCGAAACATCATATGCTCGAAAAAATGCGCGAACCCGGACTTTCCCGGTTCCACTTCGTTCCGTGATCCCGTCCGGACGACAGTATAGTAAGCGATGATGCCCGGGCTATCGAAGGGAATCGAGACGACCTTTAGCCCGTTATCGAGCGTCACCTGATGGATCGGGTAGGGAAAGATCGACGGGTCAGGGTCGCGTCGTCCCTGGGCAAATGCGAGCATCACAGGAAGGAGCAGGAATAGGCCGAATCGAAACATTGTGGACTCCAGGGAGATTTTCTGGGACTTTGAGGGGATAATGTAACCAAAATGCGGATGACACGCTACTCGACATCCTTCCCTGTGACCATGCGGAGCGCCTCGCGGTAGAGCTCCGACATTTTCTCGACGACATGAGAGGGGAGCCGTGGGGCCGGGGGTTTCATTGAAAAGCCGATCGAGAGGAGATAATTTCGGACAAACTGTTTATCGAAGCTCTCTTGAGCGCGGCCGGGAGAATAATTCTCAAGCCTCCAGAACCGCGACGAGTCGGGTGTCAGGATCTCATCGATCAGCACAATCTCATTATGGAGAACTCCGAACTCCAGCTTGGTATCCGCGATGATGATCCCCTTTTTTTCCGCGAACTCGGATGCCTTGGCATAAATCGCGAGCGTCAACTCTCTCGCCTTCGCGAGATACTCATTCCCGACGATTCTCGCGGCCGTTTCGGCGTCGATATTCTCGTCGTGGCCTGACTCCGCTTTCGTCGCAGGAGTGAAGAGAGGCTCGGACAGTCGTGCTGATTCGGCAAGCCCCGCTGGGAGGCGGATTCCGCAGACAGACTGTGATTGGCGGTATTCATTCCATGCCGAGCCGGAGAGGTAGCCCCTGGCCACGCATTCGATGGGCAGCGGCTCGGCCTTTCGCGCGAGCACGCTACGGCCGCGGAGCACCGGCGCAAATTCCCTGCATTCGGGCGGAAAATCCTCCACCCGCGTGCTCACAATATGATTACGAACCAACGGGCCCACCATTTCGAACCAGAAATTCGACATCTGAGTGAGCACTTTTCCCTTGAAGGGAATCGGATCGGGAAAAACCACATCGTACGCGGAGAGCCTGTCGGTGGCCACGATCAGCAGGTTTTCACCCAGATCGTAAAGATCGCGGACCTTGCCGCGCTTCCGAAGCGTCAGCCCGGGGAAATGTGTCTCATAGAGAAGGCGATCGTGAGACATCGTGGAGTTTAGGTGGGTAGAGCCGTCAGTTCGAGGATGTATGATCGTGGACAATCTTCCACCCCTCGGGAAATTTTTTCAGGATAAGAGTAAAGACGCCTCCGGGATGATCTTTCGCGCGGGTGATATCCCAGTGGCCAAAAACCCACGCCGACTCTGGTGAAAGCATATGCACCTCAAGATCCGAGAACCTCAGCGTCCCCATTTTTGTCCTTGAATTGTACGTCGCGGAGTATTTTTTGAGAATATCAGTCCAGCCCCGACGAACCATACCCCTGCTCGTGAAAAGAAGGCTATCGGACTTCCAGTATCCCTGCATATACCCGTCGAGATCGCCGCGATTCCAGGCCTCCCTCTGACGAGTGAGAACATCCAGAACGGTCTGAGAGCGGAGATTCACGGAAGTCAGAAGGCTAGACGTGAGAAGCACCGTCAGCAGAGAAGCTTTCCCATAGGGGAGTCTCTTCACCGGGTCAGCTCGTTCCGGTATATTCGCCCCTCCTTCATCACGAACATCACATGTTCGAGGAGGGTGATATCCTGGAGGGGGTTTCCCCGAAGCGCGATAATATCGGCGGTTGCGCCTGGCGAGAGAACGCCCAACTGGCCTTCGAGTCCGAGGAGCTGTGAGGCAACGGACGTGGAGGCTTTGATAGCCTGGAGGGGGGACATCCCCGCGTCGACCATTCGCTTCAGCTCTACGGCCTCATTGATATCCCACGCGAATCCCCCGGCATCGGTCCCGAGTGCGATTTTCATGCCTGCCTTGACACCTTTTGCGAAAGCTTCTCGCTGATGGCCGATCATCTGCTTATAAATTGGCCTTCCCTCAGCAGCGCGGCCTTCGGCGACATACTCGGTCACAAACAAGGTAGGGCACCAGAAGGCCCCCTTTGCGAGGGCCAACTTGATCAGATCATCATCAAACCCATCCCCATGTTCTATTGTATTCACCCCTGCCAGGAGGGCGTTCTCGATCCCGTCCCGGCCGACTGCATGGGCGGCCACGCTGCGGTGGAGCTTGTGCGCCTCGTCGCAGATTGCCTTAAGCTCCTCAGGCGTAAAAGTCAGCACGCTCCGGAGCTGGCCCTCACTCGTAAAGTAATAGCCACGGTCTGCGTAGACCTTGATCAGGTCGGCTCCATTCTCCACCTCCTCACGGACCGCTTTTCGGCACTCGTCGATCCCGTCCACAACCTGCAGCCCTTTAGGCAAACGCAGTTCCCACGAATAACCCAACAGGGGATAGGCGCCTGTGACATCCAGGGCGCGTGTCGCCACAAACATCCGGGGGCCTTCGATGATCCCGTTGGCAACGGCCTTTCTGATATCGACATCGGCATACATAGCTCCTTCGGTGCCGAGATCCCTGATCGTCGTGAACCCGTTCCTCAGGGCTGCCTGAGCAGCAACCGCCCCGCGTATCGTCCGGTAGGGAATCGATTCCCGCAGGATCTGGGAGTCATAATCCTGTGAAGTTATATCGCCCTGGAGAAGAACGTGGGTATGGCAATCGATCAATCCGGGGAGGACCGTCGCCTTGCTGAGATCGATAACTTCCGCGTCATTCGGCACTTGAACATTTTTCCCGATGGCCCGGATCGTATTCCCCCCGATGAGAACGGTCACGCCCTCCTGGGGCGAATCGCTCTTGCCGTCGATAAGCCGGCCGCACCGCAGAGCGGTGAATTTCGTGAAACCTTCTTGGGAGGAGGCGGGCGCGAGAAGAGCTATGAGAGCGGCGACGACGCCGAGATATCTGAACATGGGATTCCCTCTGATCGACCGAGGGAATATAGGAACAAATGGCGCCGATGTCAATTGAAGAAGAATCGTTTCTTGTGGACTGCTTTCCGGAGGAGGCGAAGATATTCATCCCGCGGGATCTCGATCGCGCCGAATCGCGCGAGGTGGGGAGTGATGAACTGCGTATCCAGCAATTCAAATTCATGCTCCTTCAGCCTTTGGACGAGGTGGACGAGACAGATTTTCGACGCGTCCCGGGCGCGGCTGAACATTGATTCCCCGAAAAACGCGGCGCCGAGCGAAGCGCCGTAGAGGCCACCCACCAGCTCCTCATTCCGCCAGGATTCAACGGAATGGGCGTGGCCCATGCGATGGAGCAGAACGTAATTCTCGATGATCTTTTCCGATATCCATGTTTCCTCCCGCTCGGCGCAGTGCCGGATCACGGATTCGAAAGAGGTATCCACCCGGACATCAAATGGCGATCTCCTGAGCGTCTGGCGGAGGCTCCTGGGGATCTTGAAGCCGTCGAGAGGGATGATCCCGCGGGGGTCGGGGCAATACCACTTGATCTCCCCTGCCTGGGAATCGGCCATCGGGAAAAATCCGGATTCGTATCCGCCGAGAAGGAGTTCCGGGGAAATGATATCCATGGAAAATCCGGGCGCCTTTGGAGGGGGTTCTAACCGTCCCCGAAACTGATACCGACAGATCGCGCCGTGAAGACGAGCTGCGAGTCGGACGGGACGAGCCGTTGGCGCCGGATCGCATCCTCCAACTTCACAGTAACTACGTCGCGGCCGCGCAGGCTCACCATCGTCCCGAACTCACCCCGTGAAGCAGCGTAAAGAGCGTGGGCGCCAAACTTCGTTCCGAGAATCCGGTCGAACGCGGAGGGGCTCCCTCCCCTTTGCAGGTGGCCGAGCACAGTCACACGCGTTTCAAGCTTCGTTGCCCGTTGGATCTCTCCCGCAACCAGTTCGCCTATCCCCCCCAGCCGGACCGGGTCCGTCCGTTTAATATCGGTTTCCCGGACCACTGGTTCGCCATTGCTCGGCTTTGCCCCTTCCGCAACGCAAATGATACTGAAGCGGGCTCCCTTGCTCCGTTTCCAGACAAAATCAAAGATGGCGTCCCACTTGAAGGGAATTTCCGGGATCAGGATCATATCGGCACCACCCGCAACGCCGGCACCGAGCGCGATCCATCCGGCGTATCGGCCCATCACTTCCATGACGATCACCCGATGGTGGGCCGAGGCGGTTGTCTGGAGACGATCGAGAGCTTCCGTCGCCACGGAGAGCGCTGAATCGTGGCCGAAGGTGATATCGGTTGCCTCAAGATCATTATCGATCGTCTTCGGGATGCCGACGATCCTGAGGCCCATCCGGGACAACTTATGGGCGATCGTCATCGTGCCGTCTCCGCCGATAGCGATCAAAGAGTCCAGCCCCCACTGCCGATAGTTCTCCAGAACCAGGTCGGAGCAATCCGTGACGGTGACGCCCGAGGCATCTTCCCGGGGAAAGTGAAACGGGTCGCCCTTATTGGATGTGCCGAGAATCGTCCCGCCGAGATTGATGATGCCGCAGACATCGAGCTTTGAAAGCTCGCGCGTTCGACCCTCGACGAATCCCTCGAACCCATCAAGAACTCCGATGACCCTCGAGTTGAATGTCGTGATCGCGGGTTTCGCGATACTCCGGATAACGGCATTGAGTCCCGGGCAATCTCCGCCGCCGGTCAGGACGCCTATGCGTTGTAGCGGCACCAATGGCATGGATGAGCAGTTTTAACGGATATGCTTCAGCCTCCGTCCTCGGTGCGGACCCTTCGGACGGGGCGTGGCGGCAGATTAAGTATCTCTTCGGAAAAATGCTCGACCATGAACCCGATAATATCCCTGACGGAGACGACGGCGAGGGGGCGGTTTTGATCGTCGACGACAGGAACGTGCCGGTAGCCGCCGACGTGCATCGCGTTCACAACAAAGGCAACGCTGTCATCGGGCTGAAACGAGACGGGATTGGGGGTCATGATCTCCCCGACCGGGAGCTCATCCAGGGACCGCGGAGACGGCAGCGCTTTCGTAATAACATCGCGCTCGGTGAGAATCCCCGCCAATTGCTCCCCCTGGAGAATAAGGAGGCAGCTGGCATGTTTCGCCTGCATCAGGCTGAGGGCTTCTCGGGCGACCGCCGATTTGGGAAGCGTCAGAGGCTTACGGGCCTTCAGGTTCTTGATCGGCTTGAGAAAAGTCCGGGAGTCGAGAGTTTTCACACGATCGGGCTCCTGGTACATGATGCTCAGTTCCTCATCGAGAATATCGTCTTCCATGGGTCCTCCGGCGGGAGCGTAATTATTCCTCACTCATTTTCTGGCAACGGTCGCACTCACAAATCTGACGGAAATAGTCAAAAGCATAGAGTCCGGAATTGTGGCCGTCCCCCCAGCGCAGGTGTAGCGCGTAATTCCCTACGGTTTCGATCGCCTTCAACTCATTTCTCCCCGGCATCAGGATTGGCAGCAACCCTGAGCCCGGGGCTGACTCTGATTCGACGGCGCAGGATGCGCAGGGGCAATACCGCCGGAGCGACTGCAGAGAGTATCTCCCCCTATGGCCGTCGTCCCATTCCACCGAGAGCTCGGTCGGGGAAGTCCGTCTGATCTTCGTCGGAATCACAGTCCACTCTTTGAAGCATCCTTCAGGGCGGGCGCGAAGTAGCGGCGGAGTGCCGGCGCGGGCTGGGAATCACACTCTGAAACGGGCGGGGACGTATCGTTCATACAGCTCCACCAACCTCCGCCGGCGCATATCATCAAGCTCTTCATCATCGCGGTCCCTTTTTTGGATCATATCGAATTCGTCCCGATCGCGGCCCTTCATGGCGTGGGCATATTCAGTAAGCGATTGGACGATTTTATGTTGTTCGACGCGGGTCACGGCGCATGAAGCGGTAAAAAAACCCCAGGAGATGCATCGTAATCCCGACTCCGATGCCGACTTTTCCCCCCAGGGAGAACAGATTCTTCACAGGGATGTCGAAAACTGTCAGGAGATTCCATCTCTTCGCGATCAGAAGGCCTGAGACCGCCCCGATTGCACCTGAAAAATACCAGAACGGCAGCCGCGCGGCATATCCCAGCGGGGAAGAGGGTTTCCGGAGCATCGGGCCGAGGGCGGATAGCGAAAGCCGATCGGCTCCCCAGACAGCGGAGGCGAGCACATTCCCGACCAAGAGGAGCCCGGGGATGTGCTGGCTCCAGGGCCGATTGCCGTAAAAAAAATCCGTGGCTGCTGCCAACCCTGCAAGAGCCGTGCCGATTGCCAGAGAGCGGGCGAAGGCCAGGGAGGGGCGGTCGGAAAGCGATGGGCTGAGGACAACGCTCATGCGCGCCCATCCACATTCCAGAGAGCCTCCTTGACATAGGGCCAGGTAACGTAGCGAAAGCCGAACACGTCATCCTCGTGGAGACCTGTGAACTTGCTCGCCATTGCGACAGCCTTATTATGAGGCTTCATGAGCTCGAGGCGAAGGATATGATTCCGTTGCCGAAGCACCCGGTCGGGGCTGCTCTCGGCGATTTTTACCCCATAACTATCGATCACGGTGCCGTAGGGACCGGCGAGTTTCTGCAAGCGGGCACCGCAGTTCATCGGATAGCCCACAAAATCGGACTCATTGAGTTCGGGAATAAAAGTGTCGGGATCGATACGGACCACCTCCCCGCAGGACACGCCCACTCCGAACCCGAGCGGGGAGGGAAAGGAAAGCCGTTCGGCGATATACCAGTATCTCTTGTGAATCTCGAACGCGGCGGCCATTGCCCAGTGCAGAGCCTCGGCGAACGATCCATGGTCCTTGACCTCCCAGATCAGAACAAAGCCATCCCCCAGGAATTTATGAAAGGTATGTTTATAAAAGAAAGCGAGCTGAATGACCCGGTCATACACCACCTCGATCACGCGCGTGATATCGCCCGCGGACGAGGTCAGAGACCACTCAGCGAAGTTCCTCAAATCGGCATAGACAACGACCACCTCAAGCCTCTCGCCATGGATCAGCGAGGACTTATTCATCACGGTCAAAGAATGGTTTTTCAAATACATGGGATTGCCTCTCGTCGTACGGGCGTATTCATGCTTCGATCAGCTTACTGACATCTCCGGCTCCCTCCCGGACCACGACCGGTCGGTCATCGGTGAGATCGATGATGGTAGAAACACTCAGAGAACACTTCCCCCCGTCGAGGATAAGGTCCACCTGGTGATCGTACTGTTCCCTGATCAGGTCGGGGTCACTGATGATTTCGCCGTGCTGATCGGTCACGCCCGCGCCGAGCAGCGGGTGGCCCAGTTCCTTGATGAGGGCGTGGCAGATCGGATTAGCGGGCACGCGGATTCCGACGGTTTTCCGCTTCGAGATCATGCTCTTGGGCAGTTGCTTGAGGTTACTGGCAGGAAGCACAAACGTGAAGGGTCCCGGGATGAGCTGTTTCATCAGGCGGAAGGCGACATTGGAGACTTTTGCATACTCGCTTATATGGGCAAGGTCGGAGCAAATAAAGCTGAACGGCTTATCCCTCTTCTGGCCTTTGATGGCATAGACGCGTTCCACCGCGCGGGCCGCAAAAATGCTGCATCCTATCCCATACACGGTGTCAGTAGGATAAATAATCACGCCGTCATCCTTCAGCACAGTCACGGCGGAGTTAATATGTCTCCCCTGGGGATTTGCGGGATGTACCTTCAGCATCACGGAAGCGTCCTTGGCCGTCACCTCTCAGAGCGCATGCTCTGCGAGGGAGTGTCCGGAGGCAAGATCGAGCCTTCCCTCGAACATCGAGAGCTTATGATCGGCCTCGTCGTATTTTTTCCTCGCGTTTTCAAGATGAGTCCCCAGAACATCGAACAGCTCCCGCACGCGCGACATATCTCCCTGAAGGCGGGAGAGAGAATCGACAAGCTCGAGCGCATTATTCTCAATCGCCATGCCGCGCAGCCCGAGAGCGATCACCTGGAGATAGGCATAGAAGCTGTTGGGAGAAACGGGCACAACCTTTTTCGAAATCGCGTACGAATACACTTCGGGGGAGTCTTCATCCCTGATGATTATCTCATAATAAATATTTTCGGCGGGAATATACATCAGCGCGAAGGGGAATGTGCCCTCATCGGGACAGACATACTTCGTTGCGATGGCGTCGATATGATTCTTCACGTCTGAGGCGAAGGCCTTCCTGAGGCTGCGCCGGTCGGAATCATCCTGGGCGGAGACCATACGGCGGAAGTTTTCCAGAGGGAATTTCGAATCGACCGGGACGAGCCGGTCGGAGGTATGGATAACCGCATCGACCGTCTGGCCGTTCCGGAACCGGTACTGCATCGTCACATGGGCGGCGGGAAGAACCTGCTTCAGGAGGTCTTCCAGGAGAAACTCGCCCAATCCCCCCCGCAGCCTTGGCACATTCAGGAGATCCTCCAATTTGGACATATTCTGACCGAGTTCCTTCATCTCCCGTGTCGCCTGGCCCAACTCGCCGAGGTGCTGTCGGACGTCGCCGATAACCCGCGTCGCGTGATCCAGACGATCTCCGACCGTATCGGTCTGGGAGCGGATCTGGCTTGTCATTGCGTTTAGCTGAGCCCCGAGATTTTCAGAGACACTCTGAAGCCCCGACTTCATATCGGCCCGAATTGATTCCACATGCTGCCGCATGAGCCCCCGCGACTGGAGGATCACAGTACCGCAGAGAAGGAAAACGATTATGACGAGAAGGATCTCCATCGGGTCTCACCGTCGGTGGCACGTAAACATACTAAAGAAAAAAGCGGAATTTCACAAGTCCCTTATCGAAGCAGTACCATCCGGCGTGAAATCGTCTGCGGCGCATCCTCGGAGTTCAGAAAGAAAAGCCGGGCAACATAGATCCCGCTCGGCTCATCGACCGCGTGCCAGTACGCGACGTGCATGCCGGGAGACTGTCGGCCCGATATCAGGGCAAGGAGACGGTGGCCCGACAAATCGGAGATGGTAAGCTCGACGTACGCCTCGGAGGGAAGCGAGAATTCGAGACGGGTCGCGGAATTGAAGGGGTTGGGGAAATTCTGATTGAGAATAAAAGCGCCCGGCAGGAGAGGGCGATCGTCCCCTGCCCCGTCAGGGGGAAGCACTAGGATCGGCTTCGTCAGGAAAAGGGGAGTACAGCTTTCGCAATTAGACCTGTACCCGGCAACCTGGACATGCATACCGACATAGCCGCCGCTGAGATAGCGTCCCGAGGGATCCGTGAGATAGATATTAAAGGACCCCGTATCGGGCTCCAGATACAGATCGCCGCAGCCATTGAAGCACGTCACCGTCGTCGGTCTTCGGACGATTCCCCGATACACCTCTTCAGAGTAACAGACCTTAAGCGTCGATAGCCAGGCGAGAACCACTACGAGCAGCGTCCTCATCTCCTCTGGCGGGAACAAAATTCATCCATACCGTTCTTCCTTCCAGGGGTCGGCCGGGGTATTGTAGCCGTTCTGCTCCCAAAATCCCGGACGGTCATTGGCCATGAACTCAAGCCCGTTAACCCACTTGGCCCCCTTCCATGCGTAACGGCGGGGAGTGAAAACGCGCATCGGGCCGCCATGTTCCCGCGGGAGAGGCTGGCCGTTAAACGTATGGGCAAGAATGCACTCTTCTTCCACCATTGACGGGAGCGAGTTATTCGTCGTGTAGCCTCCGTAGGCATGTTGCATCACAAAGCGGGCCGAGGGCTTGACCCTCAGAGACTTCATCAAATCCTTGAAAAGGACTCCGGTCCAGTCATCGTCGAACCGGCTCCATCGCGTCACGCAGTGAAAATCGGCCCGGAGAGTTGTTTGCGGGAGCTTCATAAAATCGTCCCATGCCCAGGAAAGGTCCTCCTCCACTTCACCCCAGACGCGGAAGCGCCATTCCGAAATCGAAATTGAAGGAGTGTTGCCGTAGGTAAGAACCGGGAACTTTGCCGTGGCGACCTGGCCTGGCGGAGTGCGCTCCTTGCCGAAATAATTGAGTCCTTCCACCCTTCTTCTCTTGGGATCAAAGAGAGCCATTCAGTGAGCACCACCCCGAATCATCTTGAATGTATGGAGGATGGCCGGAAAAAGGGCGTCCATACCGTCTGCGGCTCCTGAGGGGGATCCCGGAAAATTGATGATCAGAGTCGATCCCCGCAGCCCGACGACATTGCGCGAGAGCATGGCGGTCGGGATGCGGCTTTGACCGAAGGACCGCAGAGTCTCTTCGACCCCCTCGAGGCGTCGATCGATCACGGCCAGGGTCGCCTCCGGCGTAAGATCTTCGGGCCCCGTGCCTGTCCCGCCCGTCGTCAGAATAAGATCGCACTTCTCCACATCGGCGAGGGATTTCAATTCTTTTTCGATCGTCGGGCGATCATCGGGAAGCACCCTGTACAGGGGATCCGAAAAATGCAGTTTCTTCAGCCGTTCCATAAGCACCAGCCCTGAGGAGTCGGTCCGTTTCCCGCGGCTGACAGAGTTGCTCAGGACCACAACGGCGGAGGACAGGCCCTCCCCGGAGTCCCTGATCGCCGATTTCCCTCCCTTCTTCTCGAGCAACCGGACCGACCGAATCTCCATATCCTCATCAACACCCTTCAACATGTCGTAGAGGGTCAGGGCGGCAGCTGACGCCGCGACCAGCGCCTCCATCTCCACGCCCGTCTTCCATATCGCCTTCACCTCTGATGTAATCATGATGGCACGGTCGTCGAGAGACACATCGACCTGGATAAAGTCGAGCGGCACTTGGTGGCAATGCGGCACGAGAAGACTCGTCTGCTTGGCGGCCTGAATCCCCGCCACCTTTGCCACTCCGATGGGATCGGCCTTCGGAGTAGCTCCTCTGCGAATGGCATCGATGGTGGAAGCGGCAACTATCAGTGAGGCAGAGGCTTTTGCCGAGCGCAGTGTGAGGGATTTTGAGGATACATCTCGGGTTGCAAAGGGGGGTCCCATGATTGGTGTAAAGTACGACAGCATGTATAAAAAATCAAATAAAAAGGGTGAAGCGTTAGCTTCACCCGGTTCTCAAAAAACCTCGGAGGGTGTTACTATCCTTTGCGGACCCTGCCGTTATGTTTGGATCGATAAATCCTGCGCGACTCACGATTCAACTCCCTGTGGAGCTTTCTTCGTTCGCCCGGAGTAACTTTTCCGTCTGATTTTGCGGCCAGCTCGTCTGCTTTAATTTTCCCTTCCTGACGTTCGAGCCTTCGGGTTTCACCGCGTGTCAATTCTCCGCTCTTCACCCCCTGCCGGATCCGGTGTTGCTGAATTCGCTCGCGCTTATCGACCCCGGGCGTCTTATCCTGCGCGCTCGATAGAGCCGCCAGCGAGGCCAGCAGGATTCCCATGAACAATACACGTGTCTTCATACGATATCCTCAATAATTGAATGGACCGTTCATTAGGTGGGACCCTGCGCGGGTAACTGAAGTTTAACGGCGAGCTGAAGGTTGTGCCGGAGATCACACCCCCAGAAGTCTTCTCACCCGCCGATTTGGCTCATCGTCCTGCTCGGCCGAACGAAACCGGGGCGATTAATAAGATGCCCCTCCTCCTTGTCCAGAACGGCCTTCACAATAGTGTTCCGGATCTCTTCATCCCGTGATCCGGACCGAAGCATGGACTTCAGATCGGTCTCATGGAGAGAGAACAGGCACGTTCGCAGCTTCCCGTCGGAAGTCAGGCGGATTCGATTACACGAAGAGCAGAACGGATCCGAGACCGACGCGATGAACCCGATCTCGCCCTTCCCGTCGTCGAACCTATAGCGATCGGCGGCCTGCGAACCATGGTATTCGAGCGGGATAAGCTTTGGACCGAGGGCATTGATCCGCTCGATGATTTCGCGGGCCGGAACCACTTTATCGAGAGACCAGCCATCATCGGCGCCGATCGGCATGAACTCAATGAACCGGATCGTAAACGGCTTCGTCCTGGCGAGGCGGGCGAAATCCTCGATTTCTCCGTCGTTGACGCCCCGGATAAGTACGACGTTGATCTTTATCGGCCGGATGGGAAGGTTTTCGATGGCAAGGAGGCCTTCCCAGACATTTCGAAGAAAATCCCTCCGCGCCATGGCGGAGAATCTGGCGGCATCGAGAGAATCCAGGCTCACATTTATCCTGCTAAGGCCCGCCTTGACAAGCGAGAGAGCCTGCTCGGCGAGAAAAAAGCCATTCGTTGTGAGGGCAATGTCCCGGATCCCGGGCACCCGGGAAATCTTCTCGATGAGGATCGGGAGCTCCTTTCTCATCAGGGGCTCGCCCCCTGTGAGCCGGATCTTTGTTATCCCCATGTCGGCAAAGACGTGTGCAAGGCGCGTCATCTCCTCGAACGTGAGAAGCTCGTCTTTCCTCATCCACGTCATCCCGGACTCGGGCATGCAGTATGTACACCGAAAATTGCACCGATCGGTGACAGAGATCCGGAGACTATTCGCGATACGCCCGAAGCGGTCCTGAAGTTCCACAAAATCGCCCATAGGAATTGAATGATTCTATCACAATATAATCACACAGGAGACGGGGCGCAACAGTGCGTGGTCTTGGGCCGGGAGAACGAATGGCCCGCGAGGACGCCTGGTTTTGGGCATCCCGTCGCGGCCGATATTGATCAGGCGCTGGGGGGGTGGACCTTTTTCCAGCCGGTGATGATTGAAAAAAAATTGCTCCAGCCGGCGATGGCGACCATCAGCAGATGTCCGGCGAAGAATCCGACGAGGCCGGCCATGAAGATAAAATGCCATACCCTGGCAGCGTCGTAGCCCCCGAAAAACCTTGTTATCATCCCCCACTGGACCGGAAGATAAATCGCCATGCCGGTGAGGATGGCGCCCAAGGCGAGGAGCGGAACCATCGTATAAGCGAGTTTCTGAAGGGAGTTATATTTCCCCTGTGAAGGATGATCCCGCCTGAGGCGGAGATAGTACGCGATCATGGGGAGAACGCCGGGAATATCTGAGCGTGCGAAGAGGGTAGTCTTCCTCCCGTGTCGTGAGAGCACATTATAGACCGAATACGCAAATCCGTTCACAACAAACAGCCACATCGCAAAAAAATGCCACTGGCGTGCACCTGCCAGCCAGCCCCCGAGCGTCAAATCGACCGGGATCCTGAATGCGAACACAGGAGAGGCGTTGTAAATCCGGAGCCCGCTCAGCACCATTATAGCGAGCACGATGAAATTGACCCAGTGCGTCAGTCTTATGATCAGCGGATGCTGAAACTCTTTCGATTGCTTGTTCACAGGCGGTCCGGCTTACAACCGGGGCAGGCTTTCAGGCGAAGCTCCTGTGCCTCATCCAGCGTCATCGTCCGCGTCCTGGCCATGCACACGCGGGGGCAGGAATCTGTATGATAGGTCCTGGTTTTTTCGATCGCCAGAACCCTCTTTTGCGGAACGGAGCAGCCAGAAGCGGCGAGCAGCGCGATGAGCAGAAGCTTTCTCATAAACCTGCGAACCAGTCGTATCCCTGGTCCTCCCAATATCCTCCGGGTTTCTCATTCGTCAACACGATCTTGTCCACCCATTTCGCGCTCTTGTATCCGAGCTTCGTCGGCATGACGATTCGGACCGGAGCGCCGTGCTGGAGCGAGAGCGGTTTACCGTACGCTTCGTAGCAGAGGATCGATTGAGGGTGAAGGGCGCTCGGCATATCATAGGACGTGTAGTACTCGTCGCCGCACTCGACCTTTAAGAATTTCGCGCTGAGATCGGCGCCGGCGAATTTCAAAAACTCCCTCAGGGAGCATCCTCCCCACTTCGGTATCATGCTCCACCCTTCCACGCAGCAGTGCCGGGTGTTCATGACACGCTTCGGGAGCGAGGCAAGCTGGCCGAGGGTGTACGATGCGGTTTTTAGCCCCGGCCCCTCCAGGGTGAGGCTCCACCCCTTGAGGTCGATATCCGGCTCATCGGTATCGTAGCCATTGACGCGGAACCCGGATTCGGGAGTCATCTCCGCATCCGGGTATTCCGTAGCGAGCTTCGCCGGGTCAAAAACACTCTGCTGCACCCAGTCATTGAAAGACTGGAAAGCCCTCAGCAGAGATTCGGTCTTTCCGCCCGGGGAGATGTCGCAGCCCGCCAGAAAAGCCAGGGGCGCAGAAATCAGAATTCTTCTTCTCGAAGAAGAAAACGGAGAGGTTGTATCGGGTTTATAGGTGGTCATATCCCGGCGCATAAAAAAAGAAAGCGGCAATCAACGTGCCGCTTTCCGGTTCCCATAGCGCTCATCGAGCGTGGAACAAAACCTAGTGGTTATCGTCCTTCTTCTCGTCTTTCTTTTCCATCATCTCGCCCTTCTTCTCCATCTTCTTCCCCATCTTACCCATCTTACCCATCTTACCCTTGTGTTTGCCGCCCATCTTTTCCATCATCTCGCCCTTCTTCTCCATCTTTTCACCAGACTTCTCCATTGATTCCGATGCATTCTCCTTCATCTCACCCTTCTTCTCCATCATCTCTCCGGCTTTCTCTTCCCCTTTTTCCTCCATCGCCTCACCTTTCTTCTCCATATGCTTCGCCATCTTCGCCTTATGCTTTCCCATCTTCTCCTTCATCTCACCCTTCTTCTCCATCATCTCGCCCTTCTTCTCCATCTTTTCTCCGGGCTTCTCCATCTTCTCCTCTGTCTTCTCCTGGGCGGCGAGACGAGCCTGGACCGCGACGAAGGCGGCAAGAACGAAAAACATCACCAAAAGTTTTTTCATAACCCCTCCTGAATCATTGAACGGTTAGGTGATTAGTGTGGCTTGAAATTTGATGAGGTCAATGTAGGAATCGCTTGTTTCAAAGTCAACAACGGGCTATATTATTTTTTCTTAATTGCGAGCCAAATTTCCTGCCGGCCGGCGCTCAACCGCTGGCTCATGCGGGAGTGAGGCTGTCGCCCTGCATACCTACCCAACGCTCGCCGTCCGAATAAAATTCCCTCTTCCATATCGGCACGCTTTTTTTTATGGTGTCGATGATAAACCTGCACGCCTCGAACGCCTGGCTCCGGTGAGCGGAGGAAACGGCGATCGCGATACTCGCCTGGCCGACCTCGACCCTCCCAATGCGGTGAACTATGGATACTTCAACGAGGTCCCACCGCGATCGCGCCTCGGAAGCGATCTCAGCCAGAATCTTCTTGGCCATGGGCTCGTACGCTTCATATTCCAGCGACAGCACCTCCTTACCATCCGCGCAATTTCGGGTTGTGCCGATAAACACGTCGACCGCTCCGGCGGAAGGTCTGCTCACAGACTCAATCACGCGTTGCAGCTCGATTGATTTTGTCACAATTTCGATCACGGTCAACCGCCGCTCACCGGGGGTATGAGAGCCACCTCATCCCCGTCGCGCAGGACCCTATTGCCCGGGGCATACTCTTGATTCACGGCGATGCGAAGAACCCCCTCCCACGGGCGCAGGCCGGGGAAGCGGTCGAGCAAAGCCGCCAGCGCATCGGCGGCGGTCGCGGATTGTGGCAGAGGCAAGTGCAGCTCGCGACACTTTGCGGCATCCCGGGCGGATGCAAAAAGATGCACGGTCACCTCCATGGCAACAGCTCCACCTCCACATCGTCGCCGGGACGGATTTCCCGCACATCCTCCGGAATGATGATCAGACAATTTGCCTTCGAGAGCGAGCTCAACACATTTGAAACCTGGGATCCTGTCGTTCGGACAGCGAGGTAACCGTTTTCGTGATGAAGCACCCCCCGAACGTAATGGCGTTTGCCATCTGACTTCGTGAAGGGCTCGACCAACCGCGCCCGGAGAGTGAATTCCCGGAAAACTCTCCCCATCATCGCCCAAAGGGCAGGACGGACAAACTTCAGGAACGTCACCATAGACGAGACAGGATTCCCGGGCAACCCGAACACAATGGTTTGCCCCCGCTTGCCGAACACAAGCGGCATGCCCGGCTTGATATTCACCCTGGAGAAAAGCACATCGACCCCCGTCTGTTCGAATAGTTTCGTCACAAGGTCATATTTTCCCACGGAAACGCCGCCGGAGGTAATCAGCATGTCAGTTGCAAGCCCGATCTTCATTTTCAGACCGAGCTCGGACGGATCGTCCTTTGCGTTCCCCAGCATCTGAACATCGCATCCACACTCACGGGCAAGCGAACCGAGCACATAGGCATTGCTGTCATAAATCTTCCCTTCGGGAAGAGGTTTTCCGAATCCCAGAATTTCGGATCCGGTGGTCAGAATGGCGACCTCCGGCGGGCGCCGGACGGAGGCAAACTCAAGTCCAAGCGAAGCCAGGAGCCCGAGTTCCGGGGCGGTGAGAACTGTCCCGGCCTCGACCACACGCGCTCCCAGCGGAATATCGGAACCTTTGGGACGGATATTAAGCCCTCTTTTGGCGGCGTGAAGCACCGTGACAAATCCGTCGCCAGCGGATTCAGTCCACTCCTGCTGGACGACGGCGGTACACCCCTCGGGAATGAGCGCCCCCGTCATGATACTCATGGCCTCGCCGGCGCGGAGGGGACTAGGAGCGACCGATCCTGCGGGAATCTCTCCGGCGATCCTGAGCGTCCGAGGAATTTCCGTGAGGTCGTCATGACGCACGGCATAGCCATCCATCGCGGCGTTATCAAAAGGGGGCGACTCGGCCGATGCGATGACATCTTCCGCTACCACGCGCCCGAGCGCCTGATTGAGACTCACCGTCATCGTCCCTACAGGGGTGATATGATTCCGGATAATCGCGAGGGCTTCCTCCGGATTTATCACAGCGAAACTCCTGCGAGATCGGCATCGGACAGCACGCGAATCAGGGCACCCTTTTCGGTGGTAACGACCTCAATGATCTCGTGCGGGAAATCCTTGAGAAGTTCGTCAAGGGAAGAGCCGTTCTTCAGCGGGCCGAAGAGCGACTCTCCCACGATGACAGGCTGCCCGCGTTTACCCTCCAGGGTTGGAATGATAATATTCTTCTTCGAAGTCCAGAATCCCTGGAGGACGTTGACGAGAAGCGTTTGCGAAAGAAACGGAGCGGTGATCGGGCAGATGAGGGCGCCGTGGAGATCATCCGGGATGAGCAGGTTGAGACCATCGACGAGGGCGGCCGATTCTGATGACGCTGTTCCGACGGTCCCGTCGAACCAGTCCAGGTTCGTCCCCTCGGTCGAATCGAGCATGATAACGATTCTAAAAACCTGGGCACGATGCAGGGCATCGACCATGAATTGAAGCAGCGGCCTGTCCCCGATCTTCGCGACGGCAAGCGGGGTGCCGCGAGCGCCTTGGGCCCGGCAAGCGAGGATGACGGCTGAGATCACAACAGTTCAGGCGATCGTGATACGTATTAAAATATACTTCCCCGGGCCACGAAGTGCAAGAATCAGGTTACGATCGAGCGCTTCCGCGGCACATCCCGGTAGGCGCGGGTCCGAACGATTTTCTCAATTTCCTCTAGTGCCGAAAGAACTTCCTCATCCGTCGAATAAAAATGCGGCGCGATACGGATCCCCGAGCCTTCTCGATAATCCACGAGGAAGCCTCGCTCAAGAAGTTTTCGCGAAATCTCATATGCACGCGGCATATCGAGCGTGACCGTGCCGGCACGTTCTTCGGGGTTCAGCGGGGAAGCGATCCTGACCCCCTGGCGCCGGCCCTCTTCGACGACGAGAGCGGTTTGTCTCCTCGACTTCGATCGGATGGCAGCCGCACCGATCTTCGTGATGATCCGGGGGCCCTCCCGGGCGGCGTAGAGAGAAGGGATCGAGGGAGTACCGGTGAGGAACCGTTCGGGACCGGGCGCATAATCCATGGAGAGGTCAAAGGCGAAGGGCTTCGTGTGGGCGGCCCAGCCCGTGATTTTCGGTCTGAGCGACCTCCTGAGCTCTGGCCGAACCCAGAGAAACGCTCCGCCAGGACCACCGCAGAGCCACTTCAGGACCCCGCCGACGAGCATATCAGCCCCCAGCGACCGGACGTCAACCGGGATACAGCCCACCGAATGGTATGCGTCAACAATCACCTTGGCTCCGACGCGGTGTGCTTTTTGCGAAATGGCCCGCACGTCCTGGATGAAGGAGCTCCTGAAAAGCACATGAGACACAGAAACGAGGAGAGTCCGCTCATCGATGGCGCGAAGGAGCCGGTCGGTGTCCATGTGAATTCCGTCCGGCGAGTGCACGAGCCTGAGGCGGGCTCCGAGCGCGCGCCCGAGTTTTTCATAGACATAGAGCGTTGAAGGAAACTCCATATCTGTCGTAACAATCCTGTTCCTCTTCCCCCGGAAATGAAAGCAGGAGATCAGCATCGCCTGGAGGAGGGTACAATTCGGATGCATCGAGATCTCCCGCGAACCGGCTCCGATGAGCGGGGCGAGGGAGTCGCCGACGGAGACAGACATATCCCACCACGAATCCGACCATGCCTGAACACCGCGTGCGGCCCACGTCTCGGCATACGATTTCATCGCCGATGACACGCTGCGTGGCATCGCCCCAAGTGAATTCGAAATGAGATAGGTGGACCGGGCGAGGATCGGAAACTCCTTCCTCCACCGCAGGAGCCTGTCATCCCGCCGGATCATTGCTTTGAAAGCTTCAGCAGATCCTCGTGGTCAAAGAAAACTCCCCCCTTTATGATAGTACGAACGGTGCGCGTATTGCGGATATTCTCGGACGGATCGGCATCCAGGATGAGGAGATCTGCGCGCAGCCCGTTGGAGATGATGCCGACACGTGATCCGAGGAATTGTCCCCCGGTCGTCGTCGCAACGGCGATCGCCTGGATTGGAGTGAGACCTGCTTCCACCATATACTCCATCTCGAGGTGCGCCGCGATCCCGGGGAACGCCCACATGTCGGTCCCCATGGCGACGGAGCCATAATTTGTGATCACCGACATCATATTCTCCCGCAGTATGGAAAGATGGTTCTTCACATACGTTCCATTCGGATACCGGTCGTGGTAACGTTTCGCATATGCGGAATCGGTATACTCCCTGACAGTCTGATCCGGGAGAGCCGCACGGAACCGTTCGTCTGCCAGAACTTTTTTGACGAAGCCATTCACATCGGCGAGAAACTCATAGAGGCAGAAGGTGGGAATATAGAACTCGAGCTTTCCGGGAATCGCAGAAACGAACGGCGCGCTGAGATGCTCGTCGAGGATTCCGTGGACGAAAGCCGAGACGCCCGCCTCCTGGGCTTCGGAGGCTTCGGTGAAAGTCGGGGCATGAACTTCCGTAAAAATATTCTGACGTGTCGCCTCATCGATGAGAGCCCGCATCACATCAGGGTTCATCTTTTCGAGCGGCGCCAGGGGGTCTCGGCACCAACCCATCCCGTCGTACATAAGCTTGATCCGGGAGATCCCCTTCGCCTTCACCTTAGCGATCTGAGCGCGGGCTTCTTCGGGAGTTTTGGGGAACCTGTTGACCGCAGTATCAGGAGGAAAGCCCTCGCCCCACCAGCCGTGCTGCGCGGTAAAAATCGGTGCCACGGGAAAAATCCGGGGAGAGCGGCTCGTGTCGGGCAGGGTTTGGATCTCAATCGCCTTCCCTTCGTCTGTTGACTCAAACATACAATTCGCTGACGTCACCCCCCAGGCGAGAAGCTGCAGCAGATCCCTCGGGGATCCGTAATGAATATGTGAATCAATCAGCCCGGGGATAATGAACTTACCCCGAATGTCGATCACCTCGGCATTCGGCGGAATGATCACAAAACCTCTCCCCCCGGCGCCGACGATCATTCCCCTGTCGATCACGATCACCGCATCGCGGATAGGGTGTTTTGCGATGCCGTCGATCAGTGTCGCTCCGCTAAGCACTATGGGAGGCCTGGCGAAAAGAGTGCTTGGGACAAGCACCAGAATTGGCGCGAGCCTCACGAGAGATTTTGAGAGCGATGAGAGGATCACGCTCGATGGCCGGGAAAATCCAGGGCGGCGGATTTGTGACGGAGAGGCAGATTTTTCCCGCGCCGGATCCGGATCATTTCGGCGACCACGCTCACGGCGATCTCCTCGGCGGTTGCAGCGCCGATCTCAAGGCCGACCGGCGAATAAACGCGGCGGAGCGAGCCGGGGGAAATCCCCCGCTCCACGATATGCTCGTAGGTGGCGAGAACCTTGCGCTTGCTTCCGATCATGCCGATATAACGCGCCGGAGTTTGAATCACGCGTTCGAGGATCTCCTCGTCACGCAGGTGTCCCCGGGTCACAATAATCACGAAGGTGGACGGCCGGATATCTACGCTGTCGAACGCCGTCAGGAAATCGACGGCAAGAGTCTCGGCGGCGTCGGGAAAGCTCGTCTGATTTGCAAAAGAGGGCCGGTCATCAATGACCGTGACACGGAACCCGGCCATCGCGGCGATGCGGCAAACATATCGTGAGACGTGGCCGCCGCCGAAAATGATTAAAGGGGGACGTCCGGGAACCGGCTCGACAAGGAATTCGCCGTCCGGCGAAGGGGCGCGTTGGGATTGCTCGAGACGGCACGCCTTGTCAAAAACCGCCTGCAGCTCGCCCTGGTCCGCCGGCGGGGGGGCGAACTGCGTCGCGGCTTCGGGAGATCCTGTCGAGACGATGAATTTTCGTCCCCGCGAGCCATCGGGGCGGAGCAGAGTAACCAGGCCGCAATCCTCTCCGTCGTCCCGGAGCTGCCGAATTTTTTTCAGAACCGGGACATCCTCGCGGCTGATCGGTTCGATCAGAACATCCACGCTCCCCCCGCAGATAAGCCCGTGTTCGGCGCTATCTTCGTTCAGGTGAAATTTTAGAACCGAATATTTTGACGAATCGTAAAGACGGGCAGCCTGAGCCAGGACATCTCCCTCCATGCAGCCGCCGCCCACCGTGCCGGCGGATGATCTCCCCCCCTCATTCACAATCATCTTCGACAGAGCTCCGGCGGGCGTCGATCCGGATGTCGCCACGATGGTCGCGAGCATCACATGATCCTCAAATTTCAGAGCCGTCAACAGTTTATCAAGAAAATCCATTTCAGGACCCGACGCCGATATCCTCATTCCATAACAAGGGAAAACTCCGTATAAATCCCTGCATCATATCGGCACATTCGCCGAGATCAAGATTAACCACCTGGACGCCGTGCTCCTTCAAGAACCCCTCCGCCCCCGGAAACGTTCGCGCTTCTCCGACCACAACTTTTGGAATCCGGAACTGTACGATAGCCCCGGCGCAGAGGTAGCACGGCATCAGAGTCGAGTAAAGAAGAGTAGAGCGATAGACGCCGACGCGTCCCGCATTGATCAGGCAATCGATCTCGGCGTGCTTCATCGGATTCTCTTCCTGGACGCGCCGATTGCGCCCCCGGCCGATGATCACCCCGGAACGGACGAGGACAGACCCGATGGGGATCCCCCCCTCTTGCAATCCCCTCCTCGCCTCATCGATGGCAGCTTTCATGAAGGGGTCCATCACGCCCTCCTGATAACCTTTGCGGCCCCCCAGCCGACGAGGATAAGCAGGGAAAGAATGGCCCAATTCAGAGAGTCGCCGTAGGAAGTGACGGGAAAATGATTGCTGATCATAATAAAAACCACGGGCACGGCCATAAAGGTATTATGCTTCGACCGTTGTTTCGCTCTCTCCCCGAGAGACAGGTCGGGCTCTTCCCTTCGCTCCAGCGCGGCTACCATCCTTCTCTGCGCGGGAATGATGCGAATCCAAACATTCAGTGTCATGAGCGTACCGAGCAGAGCCCCGGCATGCATATAAGCGGCGCGACCCCCCATCAGCCGGGTGAGAGCGAAAATGGCCCCCACCAGCAGCAGATATGACACGACGACAGCGGATTTCTCGTGGCGGGCGAGCCGGGATTTCCATAAAAAATCATAGACTGGCCAGGCGAGGACGATCGAGCCAATGCCTGCGATCATCGGGATTGTCTCTTCCATATTCTCGTCTACCATGAGTCCGCCGAGGTAATAGACAAGGATGAGCAGCGTTATCCCGCTCATCCATGTAATTGCCGCCTCCCACCTGAACCAGTGAAGCGTGGAGGGCATCAAGCGGGGGCTCTTCTGCTTACCCACAAGGTAAAACCCACCGCTATGGACCATCCAGACATGCTCTTCGGGGCTGCCCTCTGATTCAGAGAAGCGGCCATCGAGCCAGGTGAAAAAATAAGTCTGGCCGACCCACATGATACCGGCAAACACATGGATCCAGCGAGCGGCCAGATTGAGCCATTCGCTCAGATTAAACTCGGAACCATCCATTGAGCGTCAGCTCCCCCGGTAGGTGCTGTATCCAAACGGACTGAGAAGCAGCGGGATATGGTAATGGGCAGAGGAATCCCGCACCGTAAAAACAACGGGAACAGACGGGTAGAGCCCTTCGGTCCCCCGGGATCGAAAATACTGTTCGGTATGGAACGTCAGGCGATACATCCCGGCGGGGATTTGGGCGTCGGGTTTAAGCAAGCCGCTGAGGCGTCCGTCCGAATCAGTTTCACCCCGTGCAATCTCCTTCCACTGCCCGCCGGAGGATTGACTCTCCAGAATCACCGTGATCCCTGCGGCAGGCATGCCACGGCTCGTATCGAGAACATGGGTTGAAATCGGGCTTTTCATGTCAACCTCCGGATGCTTGCTGTCGTTGCTGAAGAATTTTCACAAAAGACCGCGAACGGATCTCTGCGAGAGTGAGCCCGGTGGCAAGCGCCTCCTCCTCGGTGATCGCGCCGCAGCTTATGCCCCGGATGAAATAGTTCAAGAGACCCTGTCCCGTGGCGGCATCATCGAACACATCGCCGATCAACGACGCCTGAGCGGCTTTCTCGACAAAAGTCTTCAGTCGGAGCGATGTGGAATGTAGTCCCGAGAGAAAGAACGAATAGACCGCCGCGTAGCGGACCGGAAGCTGTGCGGGATGGAGATCCCACCCCTGGTAGAACGCATTTTGAAGGGAATGGCACACGTGCTGGAAATTGAGGCGCCAGGCCCGGTGGACGGCCAGCTTGTTCTGCTTCTGGCGGGCGGGCGAGAGCGGCTTTCCGTTTTTCATGATTCTGTACGGTCCGACAGGCATCACATTCGTCGCCCCGTCCGATATCCAGATCCCGGTACCAGCGAGGGCAACCTTCATCATCTGCCGCGCAAAATCGCACGCCGGGTGAGTCATCGTTTGGAATTCAGCCGTGATATTGAGCGACGCCGTATAATCGTAGACCCCGAAATGCGCTCCCACGCAGCGCCCGTCCGCGGCGCCAACAAGGGGAAGGAGGGCTGATTCGCCGCGGTCATTGATGATGGATTGCGGAGTTTCAACCATCAGCTCCATCCTCAGCGATTTGGACGGAAGAGCGTGAACTCTTTCGAGGCATTCGAACAATTTCACAACGGAAGCAACCTGGGCCGGGAGCGTCACCTTCGGGAGGGTGACAACAAAATTATCCGGCAGGCGTGACCCCGAGGACTCGAGTAGTGTTGTAAGAAAAATATCGAGAGTGCGTATGCTTCGCGCCTTGAGGTCTTCTGTAAACGGTTTGATGCGGATCCCGATGAAGGGGGGGAGGGTATGCTCGCGCATGCCGCGCGCCATCTCCCCTGCGGTGGATGCTGCGTGTCCGTCTTCCTCCTCATCCGGACGGTTGCCATAGCCGTCTTCGAAATCAATTCGGAAATCCTCAACCGGCTCCCGTCTCAGTTTATCGACGACACGATCATAGAGGACTTTGTGATCGGCGTTTTCCCCGGTCAATCCTAGAGCCCTGGCAAACGAGGACGGACCCGGCGCGTATTCTCTGAGGCTTGCGAGCGCTGCGGCACCGAGTTTGCGGGCAAGATCGGCTGTGAAGAGCTGGGCCCCGCCGTACACCGTATGCACCGGCTGACGGAGTGGCGATTCCCCAGGGTAACGATCGCGAAAGAGCATAGTGGCTTGACGGAGGTCCGCATGAACCTCTTCGATGAGGGAGGGTGGAAATGACGAACTCATTGAGCTTCGAATAGGTGTTCGAGCCGGATTCGCGTAATCTTCGACTGTTCCGCCGCGGCAATCTCGAGCTCCTCGGACGCGTCGTTGCCGAGACGGTTCCTCAGGATTGAAAGCGTCTCCGGGGCCGACTTCCCCGTTGCGCACACAATAAAAATGAACCCGAATTTAGCCTTGTACATCCTGTTCCCTGCGGCAAGATCCCTGAGGATTCCGTCATCTGCTCGAGACAGCCCCGCCTGTTCGGCTTGAGACAATTTCGCGCTACGGGGAAAACGGGCGTGAAGGTCGCTCACATCGCCGATCATCGGGTGATGAGAAAAAGCCTCTTTCCAGTCATCGGCGTCCAGAGAATTCCACACCTCATCGGCAGTTTTTGCGAGATGCTGTGAGTCAAGAAACGGTCTCCTACGAACCATTTCCTCTGCCCAGCGCAAGGCATCGCATACTTGACGGAACAAAGTAATAGCATCTCCGGAGGGAAGCATGTTAAGACTCCCGATTGTCATCCGGGCGCCTCCGGGACCCCCCAGACCCTCAGTCTGCTCACCCCCCCGTCGGGGTAGATATTCAGGCGAACGTGGCTGGCGAGCTTCGGCTTCTTCACGGTGACCACATGACGACGATGGGGATAAGATTTCTGCTGGGGCACGAGCACTTTCCATGCGACGTCATAGCACGTGAGGGCGTCAACCGCGCCGCCGGGGAGACGGCAGGAGTCGAGCGAAAAACCGGCGGGGGCGTTCCCCTTAAAGTGATTCGTATCAACTTCAATCCTTACAATCCGTCCGGCGCATCCCAGCTGCACAATCGCCCAGTCATTTCCTGGCCCGCGACGTCGTTTAGTTTCCCACCCCTCTCCCATCGATCGTGCGCGGCCGGGCATGATAAGGTTCTCCTTCGAGCCGAAGAACATATCGCTCGCCGCAACCACGAGACCGCCGGATTCGACTGCGGCGAGATCGATCAGTGATCGTTGCCGCAGAGTAGTCCAGTCGGGTAGAACAATGCCGAAAGCCCTGAACCGGGCGACGCCGCCGTCCGGAAAAATATTCAGGCGCAGGTGTGTCCACCGATCCCCGGTTGCGACGGAGAAAAAATTCTGGCAATCGGGCCTCAGGGGAGATTTTTGAAGAATCTCCGTCCATTGCGACGTGCGAAGCGATCCGCCCGGTGCGGTGCAGGCCTCAATGGACGCATAGGCGGGATAATTCCCGACGAAATGACTCGTATCGATATCGACGCCGACGAGCGACCCTGGCAGACCAAGTTTGATGACACACCAGTCATAACCGGGTGACCTCTTACGGCGAGATTCCCAGCCGTCCATCCATTTTCCCCTGTCGGTATACTTGTCGGGAAGGAACATGGCCGGGCCCTCCTTCAACAGATTCTGTCCAGGAGCGAAAAACTCATCGCTGGTGGCCAATACCCTGCCTCCGAGACGATTTGAGGCAAGGTCGACAAAACCCGAGAAAGCGGCGGCCGATTGCGAGAATGCAATCACTCAGGCGACCTTCTCTGATGCGGAGCGTGTAAGAACCCTGCCCCGTGGCTCCCCGACATGGGCACCGTCGTCGAAAACCTTGTGTCCGCGCACGTACGTGTGAAAAACCTTTCCCGTCAGAGACATGCCGTCATAGGGCGTAACTTTGTGGCGGTGGTGGATCTCCGTGGAATCGACGAAGACTTCCCCCTCGGGATCCCAGGCCACCAGATCGGCGTCATAGCCGGGACTGATGACACCTTTTCGGCCTGAAAGACCCGCCAGTTCGGCCGGATTGCGGCACATCCATTTCGCGACATCGGGGATCGAGAATCCCCGTTTCATTGCCTGAGTCCAGATGACGGGCAATCCAAACTGGAGTGATGAGATACCCCCCCAGGCACTCTGAAAGTCGCCCGCTTTCAAATCTGGAGGACAGGGAGAGTGATCGGACACGACGCAATCAATCACGCCCGTTCTGAGTGCCTCCCACAAGCGTTCCCGATTTTCCCTATCCCGGATTGGGGGAGCGCACTTAAACCTCGTATCGCCGTCGTCGATCTCCTCCGAAGCAAAACAAAGGTAATGAGGGCAGGACTCAGCAGTCACAGCGATGCCGTCTCGGCGAGCCTTCTGGAGGGCAGGAATCACGTCTGAGGAAGATACGTGAACAATATGTACTTTGCAAAAAAACTCTTTCGAGAGGCGGATCATAAGATCGACCGCGTCGGATTCCCAAGACGGGGGCCGGGAGAGGAGATACTCCTGATAGGACGTAGGGCGTGAGATTCCTGGGGAACCCTTCTTTGAAATCAACTCGCAGTGGACGAGGAGCGGGACTCCGGCCCGGGCGATCGCGGGCATCGCCCGGCGCAGGTCCTCTTCTGAAACGTTCGGAAACTCATCAAGGCCAGAGTGACAAAGAAATGCCTTGAAACCCAGGACGCCGGCCTCGGCGAGTGGCGTGAGGCTATCCCGGCTTTCAGGAACCAACCCGCCATAGAAGCCGCAATCGACCCATAACTTACCGGCAGCACGTGCGAGTTTCGCCCCCAGCGCCTCGGAAGAGGTCGTCACGGGCAAACAATTGAGCGGCATATCGACGACAGTCGTCACCCCGCCAGCAGCGGCAGCCTTCGTCGCGGTCTCGAAACCCTCCCAATCGGTATGTCCCGGCTCATTGATATGCACATGGGAGTCAACCAGACCGGGCATCAGGACCAAGTCCCCTGCGTCATCGACCGGGACACCTGGCGGCTCGGAGTCGGCCACGCCGTCGATAACCCCGTCCCGAATCAGTATGACGCCGTGGCGGATCCCGTCCGGCGTCACGACCCTGCTACTCCGGACCGCACGGAGCGAAGAATTGCCGGAGGCTGGATTTTTTCTTGAGGCCATACGGGCAAGCAGGCGCGCTAAAAGAACATTCAATAGAAAACCGTACCGAAACAGCAA
>JACXTT010000412.1_pt1 | contig 71924 bp, 58 predicted proteins | sample 9270951 | NCBI WGS metagenome assembly JACXTT01 (sample SAMN15532306, study PRJNA645909) | rock metagenome | isolation source: weathered quartz diorite | place: Puerto Rico | collected 2017-06-21
AACGTGCGCAATGCCCTCAAGGCGCGCATCGAGAACCTCGACTGGATGAGCGACGAGACCAAGCAGAAGGCCATCGCCAAGTGGAACACCTTCCTGCCGAAGATCGGCTATCCGGACAAGTGGCGTGACTGGTCGGGCCTGGAGGTCAAGCAGGGCGACTACTACGGCAACGTGATGGCCGCGGCCAAGTTCAACTACCAGTACGACCTCAACAAGATCGGCAAGCCGACCGACCGCCTCGAGTGGGGCATGACCCCGCAGACGGTCAACGCCTATTACAACCCGACCGACAACACCATCAACTTCCCGGCCGCGATCCTGCAGCCGCCGTTCTTCTATGCCAACGGCGACGATGCGATCAACTACGGCGGCATCGGCGCGGTGATCGGCCACGAAGCGAGCCACGGCTTCGACGACGAGGGCAGCCAGTTCGACGGTGAAGGCAACAACGCCAACTGGTGGACCAAGGCCGACCGCGAGAAGTTCGAAGAGCGCAGCGGCAAGCTGGTCTCGCAGTTCGACGACTACACCCCGATCAAGGACAAGCCGGATGCGCACGTCAACGGCAAGCTGACCCTGGGCGAGAACATCGGCGACCTCGGCGGCCTCAACTCCGCCTACGACGCCCTGCAGATGGCGCTGAAGAAGAACCCGCAGGAAGCCGGCGAGAAGATCGACGGCTACACCCAGGACCAGCGCTTCTTCCTCAACTGGGCCCGCGTGTGGCGCGGCAGCATCCGCGAGAAGGAAGCGCTGCTGCGTCTGAACACCGATCCGCATGCTCCCGCTTCGCTGCGTGCGATCGGCGCGCCGTCCAACATGGAAGCGTTCGCTACCGCGTACCAGTGCAAGCCGACCGATCCGATGGTGCGTTCGGGCGACAAGCAGGTGAAGATCTGGTAACTCCCGGCCGGTCCGCGTGACCGACCCGAAGGCGCCGCGTGCAAACGCGGCGCCTTTTTCTTTGCCCCGCCGCCCCCTCACCTGTAGGAGTTCACCCTGTGCGCGAACAACCTGCACGAGGACGACACCATGCAGACGGCGAGCACCACTGCAACGAACGAGATGTCGATGGCAGCATGACCACACCGGTGTTCAGCACGCCACTGATCGCCGAGTTGCACCCGGAAACGCTGCCCATGCTGCGCGGCGCCAACCTGTCCATGATCGTCAACCGCCAGGTCCACTGCTTTCCGAAGACGACGCCACTGGAAACGCTGGCGCCGTTGATCAGCAGAATCGGTGCAGGCCTCACCCTCAAGGTGCGCGAGGCCACCGCTCAGACCATCGCGACCAGCCAGCAACGGGACATCCACTTCGTGATGACACCGATTCCGGTCGGCCATCCCGAAACGAGCTTCATCGACTTCGGTCGCGCGAACATGTGCGCGCTGTTCGACTACGTCGCCAACTGCGCCGGACAGGGCAAGCCACGGGTCACGCCCGAACAGGGTTTACGGCGAAATCCCTTGGCACACGGCATGCCGCTGAAAGGCCTGCCCTCCTGCTCCACGGAAGAGCCGGCGATCACCCCCGGCGCACTGACGTGCTCAGCCGCTGCCATCGCGCCTGGCTTCGTAGGCCTTGAGATGCGCATAGGCCGTACGCAGCATCGACAATGATTCCGCCTGCGCGCCGGCGCGCGCCAGCATGTCGCCGATCACGTGGTCGGCCTCGATCTGCCCACCCTGCTCCAGGTCGCGCATCATCGACGCACTCAGCTTGGATCCCTTCTCGGTAAGGATGCTGCAGGCACGCGCCAGCACCGGATCGGCGGGCGCGTGATGGTTGAGTGTCGCCACGCGCCGGCAGTCCTCCAGCAGCTGCAGGGTAGCGGCCTCGCCACCGGTCGCCGCCACGATGTCGCCCACCGGCGCGCGCATCAGGCAGGTGATGCCTGCCAGCGAGGCAAGGAACACCCACTTGTCCCACATGTCCTGCAGGATGGTGGTGCTGAGCCGCGGCTCGAAGCGCGCCTGCGACATCGCCGCCAGCACGCGTTCGACGCGCTCGGTACGCGAACCGTCGCGCTCGCCGAAGGTCAGCGAATGCGACTGGTTGAGGTGATGCACCACGCCATGCTTGTCCAGTGTTGCCGCGATGACGCACTGCCCGCCGAGCACGCGCTCCGCGCCGAATCGCTGGTCCAGCTGTTCGAGGTGCCGCATGCCGTTGAGCAGCGGCACGATCATCGTCTGCGGACCCACGGCCGGCGCCATGTCCTCCATCACCTGGGGCAGTTGGTAGGCCTTGCAGCTCAGCAGCACCAGGTCGAAAGGCTCGTTCAGCGCATCGGCTTGCACGCTTGCAGGCTTTGGCAGCGTGACGTTGCCGAGGCCGCTGCGGATCACCAGGCCATGTTCCGCCAGCTGCGCCGCGCGACCCGCACGCACGAGGAAGGTCACGTCCCGCCCGCTCTCCAGCAGTCGGCCGCCGAAATAACCACCGGTGGCACCGGCGCCAATGACCAGGATGCGCATGTCCATTCCTCCACGACTTCGGGCACGGGAAGCTTGCCCCCGGGGCCAGGGCCGCGGATGGCAAGCGCGCCAATCAGCGTATGCGTCGACGCCTTCACTTTGCAAACCAAGGCCGCTCCGGGTGGCAGCCAAGTCCCCGCAGGCTGCTGGTGAATGCATCGGGCATGGCGCCGGCCCGTGGCTTTGCACAAGGCATCCGGGCGGACCGGAGCGGGGCAATCGCCACCCGGGTCGCCCATCTTCTCTAGGCATCGACAGTTACTGGGCGGATAATTGGCGGTCCCTGCAACTTGTGACTCCCCCACTGATGTTCGTTCCCGGTCAAAGATGGATCTCCACCGCCGAGCCCGAGCTCGGTCTCGGCACCGTGCTTCGCGTCGAAGGGCGCGGCGTGCAGGTGCTGTTTGCGAAGGCCGGGGTGCTGCGCCCCTATGCCGTCGACTCGGCACCGCTGGTGCGAGCGGAGTTCCGGCCGGGCCAGCGCGTGGCGGGCAAGGGCATCGCGTTCCTGGTCGAGCGCGTGGAAGTGCGTGAAGACCTGCTGGTCTACCGCGGCGAAGGGCGTGAGCTCGAGGAAGGCCAGCTCGACGACGAGCAGAGCGTCAGCCAGGCCGACGACCGCCTGATCGGCGGCCGCACCGACCCCGCCTCGCATTTCGAGCTGCGCCTGGAGGGCCTGCGCCGACGCGCGGATGCCCGCCGCTCGCCGGCCTGGGGCCTGGGCGCATCCCGCATCGGCCTGGTGCCACACCAGCTGCGCGTCGCCGGTATCGCGTCCGCGCGCCGTCCGCCCCGCGTGTTGCTGGCCGACGAGGTGGGCCTGGGCAAGACCATCGAGGCGGGCATGATCATCGCCCGCCAACTCGCCACCGGTCGGGCCGAGCGTGCGCTCATCCTGCTGCCCGACACCCTGGTCTACCAGTGGTTCGTCGAGCTGCTGCGCCGCTTCAACCTCAGCTTCGCCATCTATGACGAGGAACGCTGCGAGGCCCTTGAGCAGTCAGGCGATGGGCTCAACCCGTTCGAGGACGAGCAGCTGGTGATCGCCGACTTCAGCTTCCTCGAGCACGCGCCGCGACGGGCGCAGCAGTTGCTGGACGCGCGCTGGGACCTGCTGGTGGTGGACGAAGCCCATCACCTGGCGTGGACGCCGGAGGCCGCCAGCCCCCGCTACACCCTGGTGGAGAAGCTCGCCGCGGCCACCCCCGGCGTCATCCTGCTGACCGCCACGCCGGAGCAACTGGGCCGCAGTGGCCACTTTGCACGCCTGCGCCTGCTCGATCCGCAGCGCTACCACGACCTGGACAGCTACCTGTCCGAGTCCGACCGGTTCCACAACCTGTCGAAGATTGCCGACCGCCTGCTCGAGGGCCAGCCACTGGACGAGTCGCAGCTCGCCGTCCTGCGCGAAGCCTTTGCCGGTGACGAGTCGTTGCTGGCGCGCCTGGCCGACGTGGCCAAGCCGGAGAACCTGCGCGAGATCCTGGCCGCCCTGATCGATCGCCACGGCACCGGGCGTGCCATGTTCCGCAACCGGCGCGCGAGCATCGGCGGCTTCCCCAGGCGCATGCCGGTCTGGCACGTGCTCGAGGCCGATACGCTGAGCGAGGATCGCCGGCAGAGCCTGCTCGCCGAATTCCTCGCGGACATCCAGCAGCCGCCGCCGTCGATCGAGATCGACTACGCGAACGATCCGCGCCTCGACGCGCTGGTCGGCCTGCTCGACGCCCACCCGCAGGACAAGTTCCTGTTGATCTGCCGCAGCCAGGCCAAGGTGGTCGCGCTCGAGGAGGCCTTGCGCACGCGCAGCGGCGTGGGCGTGGCGCGCTTCCACGAGGGCCTGGGCATCGTCCAGCGCGATCGCAACGCCGCCTATTTCGCCCAGCCCGATGGCGCGCGCCTGTTGCTCTGCTCGGAGATCGGCTCGGAAGGACGCAACTTCCAGTTCGCCCATCGCCTGGTGCTGTGGGACCTGCCGCTCGACCCGGACCTGCTGGAACAGCGCATCGGCCGGCTCGACCGCATCGGCCAGAAGCACGACATCAGCATCCACATCCTCGCCGTCGCCGACAGCGCGCAGCACGTGCTGGCGCGATGGTACGACGAGGGCGTGGACGCGTTCCGCTCCAGCCCGGCCGATGGCCGCGAGCTGCTTCGCCGCTTCGGCGAGGCCCTGTCCCGCCTGGCCAACGAGCACGCGCGCGACGACGACAACCGCGACCAGGAACTCGAGGTGCTGCTGGCGGAAACACGCGGCGCGCACGAGGAAATGGCCGCGCTGATCCGCGATGGCCGCGACCACCTGCTCGAGCTCGCCGCCAGCCGCGACCTGCATGCCGACGAATTGCAGCAGGCCTTCACTCGCGAAGACCACGATCCGGGTCGCGACACCTTCATCCAGGCCCTGCTCGAGCGCTTCGGCATCCACGCCGAGGAACTGGGCGGCAAGGTGCTGCTGCTGGATCCGCAGTACCTGTCCACCGATGCCCTGCCCGGCTTCGCCGAAGGGCCGCAGGCCGTCACCTTCGCACGCGAGGTGGCGCTGGCCCGCGAAGAGTTGCCGCTGCTGCGCCTGGACCACCCGATGGTGCAGGGTGCGCTCGACCTCACCCTGTCCAACGAGCAGGGCAATGCCGCGTTCCTGGTGGATGATGGCCTGCCGCCGCGCAGCGCGTTGTTGCAGGCGGTGTTCCTGCTCGAATGCGTGGCCGACCGCGCGCTCGACGCCGAGCGCTTCCTGCCCACGCAGCCGCTGACGGTGACCATCGACACCCGGCTGGCCGAGCGTGCCGATTTCCGCCCGAGCGAACTCGCGCTGCGCAAGGCCGCCGACCGCAACATCGAAGTACCGCGCTACCGCAAGTTCCTCGCCAAGCTGGTGCCACCGATGCTGGAGAAGGCCGAGGCGATCGTGCAGGAGCGTTCAAGGGCCAACATCGAGGAAGCCGTCGCCCAGGCCACGGATGCGCTCGATGCGGAGCTGTCGCGCCTGATCGGCCTGCGAGCGGTGAACCCGGCCATCAACGAGGCTGAAATCGCCGCCGTGGCGGACGAACGCACCGCCCTGCTCAAGGCGTTGCCGGAATCGCGCCTGCGCCTGGATGCCGTGCGTTTCGTGGTGAGCCCCGACTTCCTCGCGCTGAGATAAGTCGGCGCCAGGGGCTGGATCCTGCTCCCCGCGTCGCTCCGCGCGCGGGGAAAAGCATGACGCGTCGCTGCATGCCGGCCACGGCCCGGCCACGCCGGATCGCGCCTTCGCTCAGGCCACCACGCCGAAATCGATCACCACCGCGTGCTCGTCGCGCTGCACGTAACTTACGCTGAGCGCATCCCCATAGCGCTGCTGCAGCTGTTCGATCAGCGGCAAGGGATCGTGGTCGTTGACGAAGCGCATCGCCTCGCCGGGCTGCAGGGCGCCCAGCGCCCCGAAGATGGCGGAATGGCGAAAGCGACGCGCGATGCCGCGCGCGTCGAACAGGTGGACGGATTCACGCGGGAAAGGCGATGACATCGGGGACCCCGTTGGTGTGGATCGCGCCAGCATGCGCCGCGCCAGCCAGGGGCCTCCATGATTTGCGTCAGTGAACTTGCTCAGGCCGAGACGGCTTGCTCTGTTCGACGCACGCTGCCCCAGCGATACGTCGCGGTGAGCAGTGCAATCCACGCCGCACCGACATACAGCGCCACGCGCGTATCGGGATTGACCCCGAGCATCACCACCACGAAGGCGAAGAACGCCAGGCACACCACGCCGGTCAGCGGCCACCAGCGCAGCCTGAAGCCCGACGGCGCTTCACCGCGCAGCCGCAGGCGGCGCCGGTAGCTGTAATGCGCCAGCAGGACCATGCTCCAGGTCCACACCGTGTTGAACGACAGGATCGACATCATCATGCCGAACACCTTGGCGGGCAGCAGGTAGTTCAGCAGCACCGCCAACAGCAGCACCGCGAGGGTCGCGAAGATCGCGCGCAATGGCACGCCATGCGTATTGACCGTGCCCAGCACCGTGGGCGCCTGCCCCTTGGTGGCAAGGCTGTACAGCATGCGGCTGCCACTGAAGGTGGTGCTGTTGAAGCCCGAAAGCGCGGCGGTGATCACCACGAAGTTGATCAGGCCCGCCGCCTGCGGGATGCCGAGCTTGGCGAACGTGGTGACGAACGGACTGCCGTGCTCGCCCAGCCCGGTCCACGGATAGATCGCCATGATCACGAACAGCGCGCCCACGTAGAAGATCAGGATGCGCCACAGCACCGAATTCACCGCGCGCGGGATGGTGCGCTCCGGCTGCGCGGCTTCGCCCGCGGCGATGCCCACGGTTTCCACGCCGCCGAACGAGAACACCACCACCGGCAGGGCCAGCACCATGCCCATCACCCCATGGGGAAACCAGCCGCCATGCGACCACAGGTTGGAAAGCCCGGTCGGCTGGCCACCGTTGCCCCAGCCCAGGAAGATGATGGCCAGGCCACCGGCGATCATCGCCAGCACGGTCACCACTTTCACCAGGGTGAACCAGAATTCCATCTCGCCGTAGATCTTCACACTGAGCAGGTTGAGGCCGCCGATCATCAGCACGCTGCCCAGCACCCAGATCCAGCGTGGCCAGTCCGGAAACCAGGCCTGCATGTAGGCGCCTACGGCGGTGGCTTCGGCCATGCCCACGCCGACCATCAGCAGCCAGTAGTTCCAGCCGGTGAGGTAACCGGCGAAGGAACCGAGATAGCGCTGGGCATACACGCTGAAGGAGCCGGGGACCGGGTCGTGCACGGTCATCTCGCCCAGCGCCCGCATGATGATGAAGATCATCACGCCGCCGACCATGTAGGCGAACAACACGGAGGGACCCGCGAGCTTGATGGCGTCGGCGGAGCCGAGGAACAGGCCGGCGCCGATGGCCATGCCAAGCGCCATGAAGGTGATGTGGCGCGGCGTGAGGCGGCGCTGGAGATGCTGGGTCATGGAACAGCCGGATGAATGCGGGGAACGGTCAAGGCGAAGCCTGTCCAGTGTTGCCTTAGCGCCAGAGCTGGCGGCTGGGCTTGATGGGCAGCTTGCCCCGCCAGTACTGGATCAGCAGGAAGCCGCCCAGCATGCCGCCGAGATGGGCGAAGTGCGCGATGCCCGACTGCGTGCCCGTCACGCCCAGCACCAGCTCGAACAGCGCATACAGGGAGACGAACAACCAGGCGGAAATCGGGATGGGCAGGAAGATCAGCATCATCTTCTCGTGCGGGAACAGCATGCCGAACGCCAGCAGGATGCCGAAGATCGCGCCCGAGGCGCCCAGCGTGGGATAGAACCCGCCCGTGAACCACTGCACCACGGCCAGCTGGGCGAGCGCCGCCATCAGCAGGCACACGAAGTAGTACACGATGAAGTTGCGCGGCCCGAACACCCGCTCGATCTGCCCGCCGAACATGTACAGCGCGAGCATGTTGGAAAACAGGTGCAGGGTGCCGCCGTGCATGAACGCGTAGGACACCAGCTGCCAGGGGCGGAAACCGATCGAGATCAGCCCTTCCGGCAGCTGTGCCACGCGGTCGGGCCCCCACGGCCACAGGGCAAAATGCAGGATCAGGGTGTCACCCATCACCTGCTGCAACAGGAAGACCGCCACATTGGCAATCAGTAGGTTGCGGGTGACGGCAGGCAGGTCGAACGGCATGTCGGGGGCGGTTCCGCGGGGAAATCCCCGCAAGCCTAACCGCAGCAGGACCTTACCGCCACGCTTGCGGCTCGCTCAGCCCTGCCGTGCTGCCGCCCGCGGCGCGGCGGCGCCCCACCCCGTGGGGGCGCCGATCCCTTCGAGAGCAGCGATATCGGCGGCCGCGGCGGCCGGCGCCCGCACGCCATGCGCACTCAAATGGACGTCCAAATGAAAGTCGACGCAGCGCCCCGTCCCATGCACCGCTTCGCCAGCGATGACCTGCGCGGTGTGCAACGGGGTGTCGCGGACAAGCGGACGGCACGCCGGGGGCGCATTCGTCAGGCATGCGAAAGTCTCGGTATTTCCTGCAAATTCTTGCGAAATGGCGCAAGAAGCATGTGTGCCTTTCGGTACGTTTGACCCGGGCGAATGACGCGCTAGATTGTCGGCTCCGTAAACCCAGGAACGTTTATGCGTCGCCCATGGATGATGTCGCTGCTGTGCATCGCGCTGTGCGCATGCCAGCACCATCAGACAAACAACGGTACCTCCGACGCGCTGTCGTCCGACGCCCGCTTTTCGCCGGGCATCGTCGTCGACGACATTGCGCAGCACATGAAGGCGCTCTCGTCGGACGAGCTGCTGGGGCGCACCGTGGGCGGCGAGGCCGAGAAACGCACCACGCAATACCTGGTCCAGCAGTTCACCCGCATCGGGCTGGCGCCGGGCAATGGCGACAGCTGGCTGGAAACCGTCCCCTATGTCGCCACCACGCTGCAGCACCCCGGGCAGGTGCAGCTCGCGATCAACGGGCGGGACGGCGCCAGCACCCTGGCGTTCGGCAAGGACATGGTGGTCGGCACGCTCGCCGAGCAGCCGCATGCCGCCCTGGATGCCTCCCCCCTGGTCTTCGTCGGCTACGGCATCGATGCCCCCGGGGAACAGTGGAACGACTACGAGGGCGCCGACCTCAAGGGCAAGACCGTCGTCATCCTCGTCAACGATCCCGGCTGGGCCAGCCAGGATCCCAAGTTGTTCAGGGGCCGCGAGTTCACCTACTTCGGGCGCTGGACCTACAAGTTCGAGGAGGCGGCGCGCAAGGGCGCTGCCGCCGCCTTCATCGTGCACGACACCGATGGCGCGGGTTATCCCTGGACCGTGGTGCAGAACGCATGGAGCGCCCCACGCCTGGACCTTCCCATGCGGGAAGACGGCACGCGGCGCCTGCCGGTGGCCGGCTGGCTGACCACCGACGCGGCACGCCAGTTGTTCGCCGGCGCCGGCGCTGATTTCGATGCACTCAAGAAGCAGGCCGCCCAGCGCGGCTTCAGGGCGCAACCCCTGCACGCCGCGCTCAGCGTGGCCTTCGACAGCAGCATCGGGCACGGCGAATCGCACAACGTCGTGGCGCGCCTCAATGGCAGCAAGCGTGCCGATGAGGCGGTGGTGTATTCCGCACACTGGGACCACCTGGCCGTGCCCGGCGAAGCGCCGCATGGCACCGTGGACAACGCGACCGGCCTGGCGGGCCTGCTGGAGATTGCCGAGGCCTTCGCCCACCGCGCTCCCAAGCCGCATCGCTCCGTGCTGTTCATCGCCACCACGCTCGATGAAACCGGGCTGATCGGCGCGCGCTACTACGTCTCCCACCCGCTGGTGCCGCTGTCCCATACGGTGGCCGACATCAACCTCGATCTGCTGCCCACCGACGGCCCGGCCAGCGCGCTGGCGGTGATCGGCTTTGGCCAGTCGCAGCTGGACGACTATCTGGCGGACGCGGCGCACGCCCAGCGGCGCGCGGTGACGCCGGACGTGGCGCCCGAGAAGGGGCTGTTCTTCCGCTCGGACCAGCTCAGCTTCGCCCGCGCCGGCGTCCCCGTGCTGTACGTACGCTCGGCAGCCGCCCAGGCCGACGCCGAGGCGCCCGACTACGGCGTGCCGCCGTCGCTGGACCGGTTCAATCCGCGCTGGAACCTGTCGGGCACGGTGGAGGATGTGCGCGCGCTCTTCATGGTGGGAAGCCGCCTGTCCATGGAAGACAGCTATCCCCAGTGGAAGCCCGGCAGCGACTACCAGCGGCCGCAAAGCATGCGCGGACTCTGAACGGACCGGTCCAACGGCAGCACAACCTCACGCGCCGTAGAATGCCCCCATGAGCGATGTGCCACGCCAGGTGCAGGTTGCGGGTGCCACCGGCCTTACGGGCCAGCAGTTGCTTGGGCTTCTGCTGGACGATCCCGGCATCGAGCACGTGGTCGCCCCGACGCGCCATCCATTGCCGGCGCACCCGAAGCTGGACAATCCCGTGGGCATGGTCAGCCACCTGATCTGCCAGCTGCAGGGTCCGGTCGACACCGTGTTCTGCTGCCTCGGCACCACCATTCGACAGGCCGGCTCGCGCGAGGCCTTCCGGATGGTGGACTACGACCTGCCCGTGATGCTGGGCAAGCACGCCCTCGCCCTCGGCGCCCGCCATTACGTCGTGATCAGCGCGCTGGGAGCCGACCCTTCATCGCAGCTGTTCTACAACCGCACCAAGGGTGAGCTGGAGGTGGCCCTGCAGAAGCAGGGCTGGCATCGCCTCACCATCGTGCGCCCTTCCCTGCTGCTCGGGGCGAGGCACAAGCCGCGCCTGGGCGAGGTCTTCGCCGCGCCCTTCTCTCGCATCCTGCCCGGACGCTGGCGGGGTATCGAGGCGTCGACGGTGGCGCGCGCCATGTGGCGGCTCGCCAGCACGCCGGGCGAGGGCCTGCGCATCGTCGAATCGGACGATCTCCAGGCCGTGGGGCGCTAACGCCGCGCCACAAAAAAGGCCGCCCATCGGGGCGGCCTTTGAATGACACAGATACCCTGCAATCAGCTGCTGCGGGCCAGCGCGTCCGGACGCTTGGCACCGGCGAAGCGCTTCGCCCAGTAGGACTCGTCGAGGCTGTCCACGCGCACGGTCTTGCCGCGCGAGGGCGAATGGATGAACTGGCCGTTGGCGATGTAGATGCCCACGTGCGAAATGCGACCCTGGCCACGCTTGCCGGCGGTGCGGAAGAACACCAGGTCGCCCGGCTTCATGTCGCCGCGGTTGACCTTGAGGCCGGCGAGGAACTGAGAGGCGGAATTGGTGGGCAGGTCCAGGCCCACGGCGTGGGCGAACACGTAGCGGACGAAGCCGCTGCAATCGAAACCGGTGGAGGGATCACGGCCGCCGCGCACGTAACGGATGTCACGCAGCTTCATGGCCAGGCTGATCAGGGTCTTGCGCAGGTCGGAAGTGTCGTTGGCCAGCGAGGCCACGTTGTCCACACCGTCGCCCGGCATGCCGTCGGCATCCAGGTCGTCCTCTTCCGTGGCCCAGCCCGAGGACTTGGCCTTGGTCTGCGCAACGGTGGCCTGCGCCGGGAGCGCGGCCTGGGTGAGGCTGGCCGCCGGCGCAAACACCGCCAGCTGGCCCATCAGATTCGGAGCAAGGGAAGCGGACGAGGTGTTGGCCTGGCCGTTGAGCGGCTCGGCGAACAGCGGAAGGGACGTGAGCAGTGCACCAGCAAGCGCAGCGGCAGCAAACAATCGCTTCGTTGGCATGTGGGACAAATCCCTTTGCAGTTCGTGGAGTTATGTCTTCGGCAGGAGCCGCTGACGTGATGGCCATGTGAACTTAGCAAAGGGATATAGATCGTATGTTCGATCGAGGTTAACTGAACTCTATCGTTTCGAAACTTGGCACGCCCCATGCATTTGGCTTAACTGATTGTTTTAAAAAGTCATTGGTGCCAAATGTGATTACTTCTTGACCAATTAGTGAACTAATTATTCAGTTCGGTTCCGTATGTTTTAGACGTGGGTCACATGCCGGCGGCCAAAAATCGCGGTGCCGATCCGCACCTCGGTGGCCCCTTCCGCGATCGCCAGCGGGAAATCGCCGCTCATGCCCATGGAAAGTCGAGTCAATTCATGGCCTTGCTCCCTGGCGGCGTCACGCAGCCGGCGCAGCTGGCGGAAGCAGGCGCGTACGGTTTCCGCGTCGTCGGACTGCACGGCCAGGGTCATCAGGCCGCGTACCCGCAAGGTGTCATACGCGCGCAGGGCATCCAGGAAGGCGGGGAGTTCGGCCGGCGGCAGGCCGTGCTTGCTCTCCTCCGGCGAGGTCTTCACCTCGACCAGCACGTCGATCGCGCGGCCTTCGACCTGCAGGCGCCGGTGCAGGGCCTCGGCCAGTTCGATGCGGTCCAGCGACTGCACTTCGCTGGCCAGGCGCGCGACATCCCTGGCCTTGTTGGTCTGCAGATGGCCGATCACCACCCAGGCAATGCCTGCGCCGGCCAGCGCTTCGGCCTTGCCGCGGACTTCCTGCACCTTGTTTTCGCCGAAGCGATTCAAGCCCAGGCCCATGGCGGCGCGCACCACCTCCGGCCCGAAGGTCTTGCTCACGGGCAGGATCGACACCTCGGAGGGATCGCGGCCGGCCGCCCGGCAGGCCTCGTCGACACGCCCCCGCACGGCCGCCCAGTTGGCGGCGAGGTAGGCGTAGTCGCTGGAATCATTCGTCATCGCGGAACGGCCCGGCAGGTCGCCGCGCAGGCACGGCGGCCACGCGGCAGGAAAGCGTGGCCCCGGCCTGTGCCGGGGCCACGGCGAGGGGATCAGCCCTTGGCGCCCTGCGCGTAGTGGCGGGCCACCACGTCGGCCACCACCATCGACACCTTCTTGCCGGTCGGGATGTGCAGGAACTCGTTGGGACCGTGCGCGTTGGAGTGCGGGCCGAGCACGCCGGTGATCAGGAACTGCGCCTTCGGGAACTTCTCGCCCAGCATGCCCATGAACGGGATGCTGCCGCCCTCGCCCATGTAGGCGGCCGGCGCGCCGAAGTAGGTCTGCGAGGCATTCGCCACGGCGTCTTCCAGCCAGGACGAGAGCTGCGGCGCGTTCCAGCCGCTGCCGTCCTTTTCCAGCTTGAAGCTGACCTTGGCACCGTACGGCGGATCCTGCTCCAGCAGCTGCTTCACGAACTGGCCGGCCTTCGCGCCCGACAGCGTCGGCGGCACGCGCAGGCTGAGCTTCACCGAGGTCTTCGGACGCAGCACGTTGCCGGCGCTTTCCAGCGGGGGCATGCCGTCCACGCCGGTAACCGCCAGCTGCGGGCGCCAGGTGCGGTTGAGCACCAGTTCGGTGAGGTCCTCGGTGACCGGGTGCATGCCCTGCACGAACGGGAACTTGTCGTAGACCGCCGTGCCCAGCACCTCGGCCGACTTCTTCGCCTGCTCGATGCGCTGCGGCGGGATCTCGACGTAGAGCTCCTTCGGCTTGATCGTGCCGGTCTGCGGATCCTCGAGGCGGCTCAGCAGCTCGCGCAGGATGCGGAAACTCGACGGCACCACGCCGGAAGCGTCGCCCGAGTGCACGCCCTCTTCCAGCACCTGCACGGTGAGCTCGCCGCCGGTCATGCCACGCAGCGAGGTGGTGAGCCACAACTGGTCGTAGTTGCCGCAGCCCGAGTCCAGGCACACTACCAGCGACGGATTGCCGATGCGGTCGGCCAGGTGGTCGACGTAGTACGGCAGGTCGTAGCTGCCCGATTCCTCGCAGGCTTCGATCATCACCACGCAGCGCGCGTGCGGCACGCCCTGCTCGTGCAGCGCCAGCAACGCGGCCAGCGAACCGAAGATGGCGTAACCGTCGTCGGCGCCGCCGCGGCCATACAGCTTGTCGCCCTTCAGTACCGGCGTCCACGGGCCGAGGCCGTCCGCCCAGCCGGTCATTTCAGGCTGCTTGTCGAGGTGGCCATACAGCACGACGGTGTCGTCGCCGGTGCCCGGCACTTCGATGTAGATGAGCGGGGTGCGGCCTTCCAAGCGCACCACCTCGAGCGTGGCACCGGGCAGCGACGACAGCTTGCTGCGCGCCCAGGTCTCCATCAGCTTCACCGCGGCATCCATGTAGCCGTGCTCGACCCACTTCGGGTCGAACATCGGCGACTTGTTCGGAATGCGGATGTACTCCACCAGCTGCGGCACGATTTCGTCATCCCACAGGCCGCTGATGAAACGGTTGAGGCGAGCGGTATCCATGGGGCGACTCCTGCAGCATTGGGAAAGGCGCAATTGTATCAGCGCAGTCGAGAGGCCCGCCCGAACCCACAACCGCCCCGCCTCCGTACGCACATGGCACCCGTCCGATTCCCCACTGCGGCAAGGCCTTCGGCCTACTGCCGCCGCGCTTCCCGCCGGGCAGAGTCAGGGCGCGGTCCGGATGGAGGCCGCCTTAACTGAAAGGGAGAATCACATGCGCAACACGATCGCCGCCGCGCTCGTCATCCTGGCCATGGCCTTGCCGGCCTTTGCCGCCACCCCCGTGAACATCAACAAGGCCGACGCCGCCACGCTGTCCCGATCGCTCGACGGCGTGGGACTCAGCAAGGCCGAGGCGATCGTGGCCTGGCGCGAGGAGCACGGCCCCTTCAAGAGCGCGGAAGAGCTGGGCCAGGTGAAGGGCATCGGCCCCGCCACGCTGGAGCGCAATCGCGACGCGATCCTGCTCGACGACACTCCGGCCGGCGCCAAGGCCGCCAAGGCGGCGACCCCCGCCAAAGCCAAGGCCGCCGCCAAGCCTGCAGGCGAATAATCAGACCTATCAGCCACTTGCGTTCAGGAAAAAACCTCCGGCCGGGTCTGGCACACCCGGCCGGATGGGCCTACACTCGGCCGCCTTGATGTACGTTAGGGGTGACATGATCCTTCCGCGTTACCGCATTGCCGCGTCGGAAATCGCTGGTGCGGGTCAGGGGCTATTCCTCGAACAAGACGTTGCCGTCGGACAGATCGTCACGGCGCCGGACGCCATTGACCGCACTTACCGCTATCAGGAACTCACCAGCTCGCCGGAGTTGTCCGCGCAGCTGTACGCCAGCGCCCGCTGGTTCGAGGACCGCTACACGGTATCGCCCGACTGGCCCGACGAGTGCTACATCAACCACAGCTTCGATCCGACGGGGTTGTGGCATCTCGGCTTCGTGTTTGCCGCGCGCGACCTGGCGGCGGGCACCGAGATCACGGTGGATTACCGCCACCTGTTGCCGCCCGGCGAAGAAGAAGCCTTTGTCGATACCGCGACCGGACGCAGGATAGTCGGCCTGCCCTGGATCGAAAGCCTGACCACCAGCACGCGTGCCCTCGCCGCCCTGCTGGATGGCACCCGACTTGCTTGCTGAAGATCATGATCGACATACCCGTCATCGAAACGGCGCGCCTGCGCCTGACCGCCCTCGCCGAGGGGCATTTCGAGGATTACGCCTGCATGCTGGCGGACCCGGCCAGCACCCGCTGGATCGGCGACGGCCAGCCGCTGGACCGCACCAATGCCTGGCGTTCGCTCGCCATGCTGATCGGGCACTGGCAGCTGCGCGGCTATGGCATGTGGGCGCTGGAACTGAAGGAAACCGGCGAGTTCATCGGCCGCGCCGGCCTGATGCGCCCGGAGGGCTGGCCTGACCTCGAACTGGGCTGGATGCTCAAGCCGCAGTTCCGCCACCACGGCTACGCCACCGAAGCCGGCAACGCCATCCTGGACTTCGCCTGGCACAACCTGAACGCGCAGCGCGTGATCAGCCTGGTGAAGATCGGCAACGAAGCGTCCGACCGCGTGGCCGAGCGCCTGGGCGGCGAGCACATCGAGGACATGGACTTCTTCGGTGCCCATAACCACGTGTTTGCCTACTATCCGCCGCTTCCCGAGAAGCGACGCGCGTGGGCATGAGCCAGCTGCACCGCCTCCCCTTCGAAACGCTGGAGGCGCGCCCCTGCCCGGACGGCAGCGTGATGATCACCGAGGTCGCGAGCAACTCGTCCGAGGCGGACTGGCTGTGGCAGATGACCATGGTCGAGATCGGCCAGGACGCTGAATTCCCGGCACATACCGACATCCGCAGGCAGTTTGTGCCGCTGGACGCGCCCGTGTCCGTCAGCTTTCCCGACGGCCGCACGCTGCACCTGAACCGTTTCGACCTGGCGCACTTCGACCAGGCGAACGACCCGCAAGGCTGCCGCCCGGAATCGCCAACCCGCACCTTCAACCTGAAGCTGCGCCATGACACCCAGGGCGAGCTGATCGTGCGCCCGCTGAACGGCACCATGGTGTTGCTGGCGCCGGCCGGCTGGCGCTGGTTCGTGCTGCTGCTGTCCGGCCAGGCCAAGGTCGTCGCCGATCACCGCACGCATGACCTGGTGCACGACGACATGCTGTGGATCGACCCGATCCCCGGCCACCCGGTGCGCATCGAGGGTGGCGGCGAAATCGTGCTGGCCCGCCTGCCGATCATCTAGGGCATCGCCCGGCCCGCGACGACAATACGCCCGGTCAGAGACCCGAGCGCCGTGTTCCACCCAGCGAACGGGCGACCTCCGCCAGGGCGAACAGGCGCGCGATGCGCGTCCATCCCAGGGCGATCACCACCAGCGTGCTGAGCAGGAAACCCAGCAGCAGCCCCTGCGCGCCAACCGGCAACGCGTGCGCACGCGCCAGGCCAGCCGCAAACGCCAGCGCGAAACCGACCAGGGTCACCAGCAGGTAGGCGAACAGCGTGGAGAACGGGCGTCGCAGCAGCTGCACCAGGCCACGCAGCATCGCCACGGAGGCCGATCGCAACGACGCATCGGCCAGGAAGGCCGCGCGTGCCGACTCCACCCAGGCCTGCGCGATCACGATCACCACGCCAGCACCCCACCACGCCACGTGCTGCGCCATCGTCGCGCGCGATTCGAGCGTGGCCGCATCGGCCACGTCATCCGCCTTGTCCAGGCCCAGCTGGACCAGGTAACCGGCCGCGACATAGGGCAGCAACGACCACAGCAGCAGGCGGAACATCCGTCCGTACTCCGTGAGGCCACCCTGCAGCAGCGGACCAAAACCCAGTGCGCGCCCGGCCCTGCCGCTCGCCAGCACCATGCCGTTGAGCCAGGGCAACAGCAACACGCCAAGCAGCACGCTGGCCGCGAACGCGCCGTGCAGGGTGGCATGCTGGCGGCCCAGCGCCTGCACCACGTCGCCGAACATCATCACGTCGAACTGCTGCGCCCACGCCCAGGCATGGGTCGAGTGGTTCAACAGCGCGCCCAGCGCCTGCAGCAGGGGCAAGGCGGCTATGGCCACGGGCAGCATCAGGATCAGCACCCACAACAGCAGCAGCCGCCACTGCATCGCAGCAAACAGCGCGCCGAAAACATCGCCCAGGTCGACTCGTCGGGAACTCTTGAAGGCCATTACAGCGTCACCAGGAATGCGTAGAAGGCCTGCAACGCGGCGGCGACGTCGGCCGTCCAGCGCCGCGAGGCGGTAGCGTCGGATTTCACCGTGCGGCTGTCGTTGAGCTTGTTCGCATCCAGCAGGATCTTCCGCTCGCGATCGAGCTCGGCCGACACCACCTTGGTGGGGCGCGTGAACACGAAGCGGGCCCAGCGCCGATCGTCGTCCCAGTGCACGTCTTCATGGCTGCCGTCGGCGAAGGTGACGCGCAACACCTGCGGCACCTGCGCACCTTCGCGCACCACGGTCACGGTGCCACGCCACAGGAATGGCCCCGGGCCGCTCCCGCGCGCACCCGGATGCGACTTCTTCCAGGCATCCCGCTGCTTGTCGACCTGATCGTCGCGGTCGTCGCTGGCGAGTTCGCTGCGCTGCCCCTGCTTCACCCAGCTGCCGGCCTGCGGCGTCACTTCCTGGTTGTCGATCGCGTCGACGCGATCGTCGATCTGCGCCGTGCCGTAGACGAACTGGTCGAACACCTCGTTCACCGCGCGCGCATTGCCCGACACGTCGATCAGCGTCTGGCGCAGGTCGGCCACCGACGGATGGCGGAAATGCCAGCGGCGGTAGTACTCCTTGAAGCCGCGCTCCATCACGCTCTTGCCAAGGCGTTCCTCGAGATCGTGCATCGCCGTGGCGGTGCGCGAGTACACCGTGTTGTAGCTGGTGCTCGAATAGCGGTCCCAGCTGTTCTGGCCCAGCGGGTCATAGGGCCTGGCCAGGCCGGCGTAGAGGTGCTCCATGTCGAACACGTCCATCGACGGCGTGATGCCGGCGCGGCGCAGCCACGAACCCGGCGTGAGGATGCGCTGGTTGCGCTCGCGCAACATGCGATTGTCCCAGTACTCGTTCATGCCTTCGTCCAGCATCGGCTCCTCGAATTCGTTCGAGGCAAGCAGGCCGTAGAAGTAACCGTGGCCGAATTCGTGGATGGTGACGAAATCGATGTCCCACTGGTCCGAGGTCTGGCTGTCGACCCGCCTGAAACCCTCCGCCGTGAAGAACGTCGGGTATTCCATGCCGCCCGCTTCGTCCGCGTTGTAGGGCGGCACCACGGCCGTCACCGTGCGATAGGGATAGGCGCCCAGCGTGTCGGAGAAATAGGTCAACGAGTCGGTGGTCGCCTTGAGCACCGGCTGTGCACTGGCGACGTATTCCGGTGGATAGATCACCCGCACGGCGACCTTCGGGCTACCCGGCCCCTGCCAGGTCGTATCCAGCGTCTTGTAGCCCCTGGCGGCCACCCAGGCGAAGTCGTGCACGTCACCCTGCACGAAGTGATACGTGGTCTTGCCGCCGGCCTGCTCGGGCTGGCCCTGCAACGCTCCCACGGCGCCGACCGTGTAATCGGAAGGCACGGTGAGGCGCACGTCGAAGCTACCGAAGTCCGCGTAGAACTCGCTGTTGAAGTGGAACTCATGCACGTTCCACTGCACCTGGCTGGCACCGCGTTCACCCGGCAACTCCAGCACGCCGATCTTGGGGAACCATTGGCCGACCAGGTTGAAGTCGCCCCACCAGCCGGTGCGTTCCACCACGCGCGGCAACTGGCTGGCGAAGTCGATGTCCAGCGTGAGCGTGCCGCCGGCGGGCACCGGCTCGGCGAGATCGATGCAGGCCACGGTCTGGTCCGTCGCCGGGCCATCGTCGGGATGCACGAAGTTCCACTTCAGCGTGGCGCCGCCCTGCTGTACGTTTTTCAGGTCGATCCAGCCCCACTCGCCCTTCTTCAGCGCCGCCACGCCGCGGGAATGCCCATGCGCGGTGAGCACGCTGCGCTCGGTGAAGAAGGTGCTGCCTTCGTTCTGGAAGGCGTTGAGGTACAGGTGCAGGTAGATCCGGTTGACCGGCTGGCTGCTGCGGTTGCGCCAGGTGAGCTGCTCGGTGCCGTTGATGCTGTGCCTGGCCGCGTCCAGCTCGGCATCGATGCGATAACCCACCACGCGATCGGACAGCGTCGGCTCGTTGCCGGTGCGGATGCCGCCCCAGGCCTCGTTCGCACTGGCTTCATGCAGCGCGGCGGCGTGGGCTTTGACCAAGGGAATCACCGGGGGCGGCGATGGTGCGGCAGTGGGTGTTTCCTCCTGCGCGCATGCCATCCAGGGCAACACCAGACACCACGCCACGACCAGCCAGCGGCCGGGCCTGCTTCCCTTGAACTTCACCATGATGCCCTCCCCCGAAGGAACGCCCAGCGTGCGGCATGGGCGCGCGGGGCTCCTATAGGCCAGAGGTCATGGTGGCCGCGTTTCAATGCGCCGGCAGGCGGCGGGCGCCAGGCACCCGTCCGCGCCGCGCTCAGTACACGTCGCGGCGGTAGCGTCCCTGCTCGCGGAGGTTCTGCATGACGCCGTCACCGAGCGCGTCGCGCAGCACGGCATCCACGCCCGGCGCCATGCCGGCCAGGCTTCCACACACGTAGATGGCCGCGCCTTCATCCACCCACTGGCGCAGCAGATCGACAGCCTCGCGCAACCGGTCCTGCACGTACACGCGCTGCGCGCCGTCGCGCGACCACGCCAGGTCGACGCGTTCGACGCTGCGCTCCCGTTGCCACTGCTCGACTTCGTCGCGGAAATGGAAGTCGTGCGCCTGCTGCCGCTCGCCGAACAACAGCCAGTTGCGCACCTGGCCACGTTCGATGCGCGCCTTCAGCAAGGCGCGCAGTCCGGCAAGGCCGGTGCCGTTGCCGATCAGGATCAGGGGGCGGCCGTCCGTCGGCGCGTGGAACCCCGGGTTGGCGCGGACGCGCAAGGCGATCTCGCCGCCCACCGCCGCATGCCCGGTGAGCCAGCCCGAACCGATGCCCGGCGTACCGTCGTCGCGCTGCATGCGCCGGACCAGCAACTGCAGCGTGCCGTCGGAAGGCAGCGAGGCGATGGAGTATTCGCGATGTGGCAAGGCCTCCAGCTTGGCGACGATCTCGTCCGTGGTGTGCCCGGCGACATCGGCATGCGACGGCAGATGGCTGCCCGCCAACCACTCGCGCAAGGTCGCCCGCTGGTCGCGGCAGCTGACGACCGCGTCGCCGTCGCGTTCCTGTTGCTGCAGCCACTGCTCCACCGCGCCGTCGGCGTGGCGTGGCCCGATTTCCACCAGGTCGCCCGCCTGCCACGACGCGAGGCCATCCAGCGGCTCGAGCGCCAGGTGAAAACAGGCGCCGCCGACGCTGCCCGGATTGAGCAGGCGCCGCGCCACCAGTTGCCAGCGTTGATAGTCGGGCCGCTGCCAGTCCGGCAGTTCGAGCGCGCCGGAGTACAGCGCCAGATGATGCTGCCAGTGGCGCAGTGCGGCGGCATCGCCGTTGTCCACTTCCACCGGATCGAACAGCGGCGTGGCGCCGCTGCGTTGGAGCCAGTGCTGCAACCCGCGCCCAAAGCCGCAGAAATCGTCATAGTCGCGGTCGCCCAGCGCCAGCAGCCCATAACGAAGGTTGGACAGCCGCTTCGGTTCGCGCATTTGGCGCGTGACGAAACGCGCGGCACTGTCCGGTGCATCGCCTTCACCCGTGGTACTCACCACGAACAGCACGTCGGCTGCCCGTTCGAGCGTGGCATCGTCGAGCGCCCCCAACTCGAGCAGACGCGCAGGCTTCCCTGCCTGTTGCAGGCTCTGCGCCGTCTGTCGCGCGAACTGCTCGGCGGTTCCGGTCTGGCTGGCGAACACCACCAGTATGTGGTCGACCTGCGCGTCGTGCCCCAACGCCAGCCCTGCGCGTGTCGTGCGCCGACGCGCGACCAGCCAGCCCGTCAAGCCGCACCAGGCCAGCAGCGCCGCCGCGGCGCCGAGCCAGCGCAACAGGCCAGGGTCATGCCACTCCCAGTCCGCCGCATGCAGCCGCAGCAGGCTCGCCGCCGCCACCGCCAGCAGCGCGCACAACGCGGCATTGCCCCAGGTCGCCCGGTCGGCGGCGTGGGTCGCTGGCGTATTCATGAGGCCAGCGCAGCGGCAAACGCGGGCGAAAGGCGTTCCTCCAGTCCCCGCGCGCCGCGCAGGATGAACATCACCGCCAGGCCGCGTTCGTTGGCCCAGCGCAGCCCCTGCTCGGGCCCCAGCACCGTCATCAACGTACCGATCGGATCGGCCTGCATGGCATCGCGCGCAAGCACGCTGACCGAAGCGACCTTGTGAGGCGCGGGGCGGCCGCTGCGTGGATCGATGTGATGCGAGAAGGACACGTCTCCCGCCGTGAAACTCCGGCGGTAGTCACCCGACGTGGCGATGGCGCGACCACTCAGCGTGAGCACCTGGCTCAACGCATCGTCGTGTTCGACCGCACCTGCCGCGGCGGGGCGCTCGATGCCGATCCGCCAGGGCGAGCGATCGGGCTTGACGCCCCTGCCCTTCAGCTCGCCGCCGACTTCGACCAGCCACGCGCCGATGCCCAGCCGTTCCAGATGGCGGCCCACCAGGTCGACGCCGTAACCCTTGGCCACCGAAGAAAGATCGAGATAGATGCCGCCCGGCTGGTAGAGGCTGTGCGTGGCCTCGTCGAGTTTGAGCTTCCACCAGCCGATGCGCTGGCCGGCTTCGGCGATCGCCTCGTCGGAAGGCGGGTCGCCGCGCGCCGCGTCCGGCCCGAAGCCCCACAGGTTCACCAGCGGGCCCACGGTCGGGTCATAGGCACCCTCGCTGTCGCGGGCCACCGACAGCGCATGCTTCACCACCTGGAAGCATTCGGTCGGCAGCACGTGCCAGGTGCCTGCGGGCGCTCGATTGAAATGCGACAACGCCGAGCGCGGCTTGTACGTGCTCATCTGCCCGTCGACCAGGTCGAGCGTGGCCTGGATGCCCTCGTGCCAGGCGCGCAGCGACAGCTCCGCCGGCAGCACGGCGCGCACCGACCAGGTGGTACCCATGGTCTCGCCCTGCGTCGATTGCACGACCACACCCATCAACGTCGTGGCGCCCCGCGGCGCAGGTCGCTGGCGCGGCGGTGCATCACTGCGGCAGCACTTCCAGCGTGGCCGAGTACGACAGTCGACGCTGCCTGGCCTGCTTGAGGCTGGTCTTGTCGTCCTGCGTGCTGGCGTTCACCCAGTACATGCCCGCATGCGGCCAGTTCAGGCTGAACTTGCCGTCCTTGCCGGTGGTCACGTCGATTTCTTCCTGTGCGTTGCGATAGCGCGTTTCGCCGGCAATGGCCGACACCTTCAGGCCGGCGGCCGGCTTGCCGTCGAGCAGCAGTTGGAACGTGGCCGGCTCGCCCGTGACCAGGTCGGTGAACGCCGTGACCGGCACGAGTTCCAGCCCCTTGCCGCTGGGCTTGAGCGCCGCATCGCTGGGCTTGCCGTTGGTGACGAAGGTTTCCACGCGGCTGATCGATTCCGAGACATCCAGGTTCTTCGCGCCGGCAGGAATCTCCTTGGCGAAGTTGGCCGGCTCGCCGCGCCAGCGACGCTTCTGGCCATCCACTTCATAGCTGGCGAACAGGCCGCCGTTCACCGCGGCGATCTTGTAGGTGCCCGGCTGGGTCAGGTGCACGTCGAACACGCTGCGGTACTGCCCGGTGAACGCGTTTTCCACTTTCGCCGCCTGGCCGTCCGGCGCGGTGATCGCCACGCGGTCGGTCTGTACGGGCATGTGGTCGGCATAGAACAGGTCGTTGGACACGGCGGCATCCACCGTCACCCACGGATCGGCGCCGGACACATTGGTGGCCGAAGGCACCATCCACATCTTGTGCGCCTGCGCGGCCAGCGGCAGGGTCATCGCCAGCGCGAGCGCGAGCGCGCTCCAATTCAACGATCGCTTCATCATGGGTGTCTCCGTCCGAATCAGGGGGCGAGGTCGAGCTTGACCGCGCCAAGTTCGCTGCTGCCCTTCGCCGCCAGTTGCTGCGGAGCGCTGGCGGGCCAGGTGAAGGGCACGCGCACCACTTCGCGCCCGCCCACTTCGCGCGCCGCTTCCACGACCAGTTCGTACTTGCCCGCAGGCAACGGGCCCAGCGGCGCCTTGCCTTCGTGGAAGCTCAGCTTCTGCTCGCCGGCGGGACGCGTCGCACCGGAGACGCCGTCCACCGGCATCTGCAGGTCGCGGCCGCCGCGTCGCCACCACTGGCGCAGCTCGGGCAGCCACTTGGCGCCGGCGCCCTCCTTCGACTCCTTCTGCGCGTACCAGACCGCGAGCTGCGCGGCCACCGTGTGGTCCTCGCGCTCGACCCACACCGCGGTGTACGGGCGGTGGTACTCGGCCACGTCCAGCTGCGGGATCTGCACGGTGACGTTGAGGTCGGCCGCCACCGCGGGTGCGGCAAGCAGCAGGGCGGGCATGGAGAGCAGCAGTCGACGCATGGGTATTCCCCGTCAATGAATGAAGATCAGGGCCAGCAGCAGCGGCAGCAGCAAGCCGAAGGCCACCAGCGGCCAGGTCGCGCCACGCTGCGCGGCGTGCATTTTCAGCAGCAGCAGGCCAGTCACCGAGAAGATCACGCAGGCCAGCGCGAACACGTCGATGAACCAGCCCCACGCCGGTCCGGCATGGCGTCCCTTGTGCAGGTCGTTGAGATACGCGATGGCGCCGCGCGAGCTGCGCTCGGTTTCCACCTTGCCGCCCACGCGGTCGATGCTCAGCCAGGCGTCGCCGCCGGGGCGCGGCATCGAGACATAGATTTCGTCGGACGACCAGTCGGCTGCCCGCCCGGCCACGTCGATGTCGAGGTTGGCGCCGACCCAGCCGGCCACCACGTCGGGCACGGCAACACCCTTGCGCTCGTCCTCGCCGGCCACGGCCTTGAGCAGGGGCGCGGGCAGTTGCGCCTGGCGATGGGCGACCTGCGCCTTCGCCTCGATCTGCCCCGCGTGGTTGAGCGTGAACCCCGTGATCGCAAACAGCAGCATCCCGACCAGGCACAGCGCCGAGCTGATCCAGTGCCACTGGTGCAATTGCTTGAGCCAGAACGCGCGGCTCGATCCAAGCTTGTTGTGCGACCGCGCCGCTGGTTCCATGCCCGCCTTCTTGCCTGTCGTATCCGCGCCCACACATGACGGGCCATGCAACCGAGTCGCTCGCCAGCTGTCTCATGGCGGCGCCAGGGCGCTAAGCTCCTTTCATGGGGCAGCCCTTCCCTGACATCGAGCCGGGATCTTGCCACAAATGAGAATCACTCGCAATTCAGTCGAGTCGTGCGGACTCCCGCCACGCCACCCGGCCGCCTACCCTATCTGGAACCCGCCATGCGCATCTTGATCGCCGAGGATGATCCTTCCATTGCCGCCGGTGTCAGCGCCTCGCTGCGTCAGGGTGGCCACGCGGTCGACTGCGTATCGGACGGCTCCAAGGCCGATGCCGCGTTGCGCGACACGCCCTACGACCTGCTCATCCTGGACCTGGGCCTGCCCAACCTCGACGGTGCCGACGTGCTGCAGCGGCTGCGCAAGCGCGGCACCGGCCTGCCCGTGCTGGTGATCACGGCGCGCGAAGGCCTGCGCGAGCGCGTGAGGGTGCTCGACCTCGGTGCCGACGATTACCTGGTGAAGCCGTTCGCGCTGGCCGAGTTCGAGGCCCGCGTGCGTGCGTTGCTGCGTCGTTACACCTCACAGGGCGCGCCGGAGATGACCCTCGGCAAGCTGCGCCTGGACCTGCCCGGCCACCGCGCCTGGATCGGCGAGTCGCCGCTGGAGCTGACCGCGCGCGAGTTCGGCTTGCTCGAGGCGCTGGCCGCGCGCCCGGACCGCGTCACCAGCCGTGCGCAACTGGTCGAGGCGCTGTGCAGTTGGGACGAGGAACTCACCGACAATGGACTGGACATCGCCATCTATCGCCTGCGCCGCAAGCTCGCCGACTCGGGCACCCAGGTGCGCACCATCCGGGGGCTGGGCTACCTGCTCGAGGAAGTGAAGGAAGACAAGGAAACCAAGGCATGAGCGAGGCGGCGCCGAGGCCGGAGCGTTCCTGGTTGCACCGGCTCGTCGAGCCGGACGGCCGCCCCAGCCTGCGGCGTTACCTGCTGTCGTCGCTGCTGGTGCCGCTGATGCTGCTGCTGGTGGTGGAAAGCCTCGTCACCTACGGCGGTGCGCTGATCTATTCCAACCACGTGCACGATCGCGACCTGGCCGACGACGCGATGACGCTGGCGCAGATGCTCAGCCAGGAAGACCTGGGCGGCAAGGTCTCGCCGCAAGCGCGCTTCCTGCTCGAGTACGCGCCGGAAGGACACAACTACTTCAACGTCAGCAGCCTCAACCACGGCCTGCTCGCGGGTGCGCCGGAGCTTCGCCCTGCGCCGCTGCGGGCCGCGGCGCAGGACGGCGAGCCGACGCTGTACTCGACCATGCTCGGGCGCCGCGAACTGCGCGCCGCCACGGTGCGCATCCCCAACCTGCACGATCCCAGCGACCAGCTCACGGTCACCATGGCCGAGACGTTCCGCGACCGCCACCAGCGCGCGCGGGAGATCCTGCTGCTGAGCATTCCCGCGCAGGCGATCCTGATCGCCAGCGTGTTCATCCTGGTGCTCTACGGCGTGCGCGTGGGCCTGCGCCAGCTCGATCCGCTCACCGCGCGGCTCGCCTCGCGCGAGCACGACCTCGCCCCGATCGGTGACGCCGACGTGCCGGTGGAAATCCTTCCGCTCACCCGCACCATCGACGGACTGTTCGCGCGCCAGCGCGGCATGCTCGCGCTGCAGGAGCGATTCATCGCCGACGCGGCGCACCAGCTCAAGACGCCGCTGGCGGGCCTGCGCGTGCACGTGGAACGCGCGCAGGCCGACCCGAGCAAGGAGACCGTCCACGACGCCTTGCAGCACATCCTGCGCCTGACCCAGCGCGCCAGTCGCGCCTCCAGCCAGCTGCTTGCGTTGACCCGCGTGCAGTCGACCGAATCCAACGACAGCGGGCCGCTGTGCCTGCTCGACCTGGCCCAGCTCGTGCCCGACATGCTCAGCGTCCGCGTGCACGATGCGATCGCGGCGGGCGTGGACCTGGGCTACGAAGGACCCGCGGGTCCGGTGTGGATCGACGGCGACCGCATCTCGCTGCAGGAAATGCTCGACAACCTCATCGACAACAGCCTGCGCTACGCCGGGCGCCACAGCATCGTCACGGTGGGCGTGTCGGTGATGCCCACCGGCGCCTGCCTCAGCGTGGAAGACAACGGCCCCGGCGTCCCGCCCGCCTTCCTGGAGCGGCTGGGCGAGCGCTTCTTCCGCGTGCCGGGCGTGGTCGAGGAAGGCACGGGACTGGGCCTGGCCATCGTGCAACGCATCGCCGAAAGGCATCGCGCCGTGGTGCGTTACCTCAACGGCAGCGGCGGCGGGTTGCGGGTCGAGATCGCGTTTCCGCCGGCACGCACGTCGAAGGCGGCTGCTCCCCTCGTGTAGGACCGCGCCCCGAGCGCGAAAAGCCTGCGAGGCAGAGACGCCGCCAGCGCGCCAGTCCGTCGAACCGCGACATGCACCGGAACGTCACCGTCGCGCACCGGGTGCGCCCGTGCAGGCGAGGGGCGTTTTGCAGGCCGCAAAAAAACGGCGACACACCAGTGTCGCCGCTGTCACACATCCCCTGCATGGGAACTACTTGAGACAAACTTTTGGCAGAACGCCGCGGGATGCTCTCCCGCGGCGTCGCATTACATGGCCTTCTTCGCCTTGGTCAGCAGCTGGTCAAGCAGCGCGATGGCCAGGTCGATTTCCTCGTGGGTGATGTCCAGCGAAGGCGCGAACGTGATCACGTTCTTGTACCAACCGCCGACGTCCAGCACGAGGCCGATCTTCTTGCCGTTGTGCTCGAGGTCACCCGCCAGGCCGATATCGACCATCTTGTCCAACAGTGCCTTGTTCGGCGTGAAGCCATCGTCAGTGCAGATTTCGGCGCGCAGCGCGAGGCCGAGGCCGTCGACGTCGCCGATTTCCTTGTGACGCTTCTGCAGGTCCTTGAGGCCTTCGAGGAAGTGCGCACCCTTCTTCGCGACGTTGGTCTCGTAGTCCAGCTCGTAACCCATCTTGATCACTTCCAGACCCAGCGAGGTGCCCAGCGGGTTGGAGTTGAACGTGCTGTGGGTGGAGCCCGGCGGGAAGATGGTCGGGTTGATCATCTCTTCGCGCGCCCACAGGCCGGACAGCGGGTTCAGGCCGTTGGTCAGCGCCTTGCCGAACACGATGATGTCCGGCGTCACGCCGAAGTGCTCGATCGACCACAGCTTGCCGGTGCGCCAGAAACCCATCTGGATTTCGTCGACCACCATCAGGATGCCGTACTGGTCCAGCACCTTCTTCAGGTCCTTGAAGAAGTTCATCGGCGGAATGACGTAGCCGCCGGTGCCCTGGATCGGCTCGACGTAGAAGGCGGCGTATTCGGCCTGGTTGACCTTGGGATCCCACACGCCGTTGTATTCCGTCTCGAACAGGCGCGCGAACTGGCGCACGCAGGCGTCCGAGTACTCTTCCGGCGTCATGCCCTTCGGGCGGCGGAACGGATACGGGAACGGGATGAACATCGCGCGCTCGCCGAAGTGGCCGAAGCGACGACGGTAGCGGTAGCTGGAGGTGATCGACGAGGCGCCCAGCGTACGGCCGTGGTAGCCGCCCTCGAAGGCGAACATCAGGCTCTTGCCGTTCTTGAAGTTGCGCACCAGCTTCAGCGAGTCTTCCACCGCCTGCGCGCCGCCGACGTTGAAGTGCACGCGGCCCTTCAGGCCGAACTTCTGCTGCGCGTCGACCGCGATGGTCTTGGCCAGCTCGATGCGGGTCTGGTGCAGGTACTGGCTGGCGACCTGCGGCAGCACGTCGATCTGGCGCTTGAGCGTGTCGTTCAGGCGCTTGTTGCCGTAGCCGAAGTTGACCGCCGAATACCACATCTGCAGGTCGAGGAACGGCGTTTCGGCCGTGTCGTACATCCAGCTGCCTTCGCCGTGACGGAAGATCTTCGGCGGGTCGACGTAGTGCACCGTATCGCCGAACGAGCTCCACTCGGCCTCGTCGGCCAGCAGCTGGGCGTCGGGAATCACGACGCCCGCGTTCTTGTCGTAAGCATTCATCAGGAAAATCCGGAAACGTTCAGAAGGGGGAAAGCGATCAGGCCACGACCCGATCCGCGGGGACGGCGGTCTCATGCTCGGCCAGCAGGCTGCCGTCGAGCAGGCGCGGCAACAATTCCAGCGCGTCTTCGAAGCCGGTGATCGGCACGTACGGAATGCCGGCAGCGCGGCAATGCTCGATCAGGCGGTGCTTGGCAAACACGAAGTCGACGCGGTCGGCAGCGCAGAAGTCGGACGCGCCGTCGCCGATGAGCAGGGTCTTGGCACCATTGCGGCTGGCCTGGGCGGCCACGGCGCACTTGCAGGTGCCACTGCGGCAGCCATCGGCCTGGAACGGCGAGGTCAGCTGCCACTTCTGCGGCGGCGTGGCCGGCGCCAGGTGGTTGGCCGCCAGCGGCAGGTCATCCAGGCCGTAGCGGGCGAGGATCTTCTTGATGGCGTAGTCCAGGCCGTCGCTGACGATGCGGATCGGCGTGCCGGAGTCGCGCGCCTGCTTCACGAACGCCGGGAAGGCGTGGTCGATCCACAGCGACGAAAGATGCTTGTCCAGCTCCTCGCGGTTCATGTCGAGCAGGCTGACCTGGCCCGTCATGCACTCGCGCGAACCGATGCGGCCCGCACGCCAGTCCTGCTCGAGCGTTTCCCAGCCCGGGCGACCGAAACGGTCGAGCAATGAGTCGATAACGTCCTCGACGGAGATGGTGCCGTCGAAGTCACAAAGAATGGTCCAGCCGCTCACTTGGGTACAACTCCACATCGCGTGATGGTGACACCTTAGGTTCCTGCCCCTTTCGGGCTCCTTTCTTGCCCCCAAACGCCCGCCGCCCGGGCCCCGGCCAGGGCCCGTCTCGCCCCGGATAAGCCTGTTGAAGGCTGGCTCCGGTATGCTTGGGCACTTATTGGTGCCGCGCTGGTCAAGCGTTGGACCATCCCCCACCTGAACATCCAGGATTTACGTGTTTCAGAGTCGAACCAAACCGGGTCTGTCGGCCATGGATGCTCGGCCCCGCCGCCCCCTGCTCGCCAGCCTGCTGCTGGGATGCGGACTGGCGACACTGGCTGGTTGCTCGGTCGCGCCCCTGCCCGAACTCAAGCCGCAGGTGCCCGACACCTGGCGCAACGCGCCCGCGGGCGTGGCGCCTCCCACGGCCGACCTGCACGGCTGGTGGCAGGCGCTGGGTGACCCGGCGCTCGACGCGCTGGTCGACCGCGCGCTGCAAGGTAATCTCGACGTGGCCCAGGCCGCCGAGCGCGTACGCGCCGCGCGCCTGCTCAATCGCCACGCGCACGACCCCTACCTGCCGTCGCTGCATGGCCGCACCAACGACCTGATCGATCCGGACACCACGGCCTCGTATTTCGTGGCGGGCTTCGATGCCCTGTGGGAGCTGCCCCTGTGGGGCGCCTGGCAAAGCAGCAAGCGCGTCTCGCAGGGCCAGTTCAACGGCGCGAACGCGGCGCTGCGTGGCGCACAGGTGACCCTGGTGGCCGAGGTCAGCCGGCACTGGATCGAACTGCGCTCGGCGCAGGAGCAGGCGCGCCTGCTCACGGCCATCCGCGATGCGCTCCAGGAAAAACTGCGCCTGCTGCAGGTGCGTGAGCAGTTGAAGCTGGTGCCTCCGGTGGAGGTGGCGCGCGCGCAGGCCGAGCTCGCCCGCGCCGAGGCCGCCCTGGCCGAGCCCCAGCAGGCCATCAATGCAAGCGCGCAGCAGCTGGCCGTACTCGTGGGACAGGCCGAACCCGATCCCCAGTGGCTGCAACCGGGCCCGCAACCGCGGCTGGGCGAATGGCAGCTGACCACCGCGCCGGCCGACATGCTGCGTGCACGTCCCGAAATCGCCAGCGCCGAGGCGGAAGTGCTGCGCGCCGCCGGCGAACTGGGCCTGAGCCGCGCCGACATCTATCCGCACATCGGCCTGGGCGCGTCGCTGCAGTGGTCGGCGAACATCGCCAGCAACTACCGCGCGCATACGGGCGAGGCGATCTTCTCCTATGGCCCGATCATCGACATTCCCTTGTTCGACTGGGGCCAGCGCGTCGCCGCCGCGCACGCCAAGGACCACGAACTGAAGGCGGCCGTGCTGGCCTACCGGCAGGCCGTGCTGCAAGGCGTGGCCGAGGCGGAGATCGCCATGGGCGACCTGGAGCAGCTGCGCGGACGCGAAACCTCCTCGCAGAAGGCTTCCGAAGCGGTGCAATCGAGCATGGCCGCGCTGCAGAAGCGCGCCGACCTCAGGCTGGGCAGCCACCTGGATGTCCAGGACGGCCTGATCGAGGGGCACCGGGCGGAGCTGGAAGTGGTCAGCGCCGTGGCCGCCCGCGACCTGGCTTACGTCGCCCTGTACAAGGCCCTCGGCGGAGCGCCGGTGCCCGACCAGAACCAACCCCAGCCGAAGGGCGCGAACTGATGGTGGCCCTGGCACGCAAGACGCTCGTCTACGAATGGCGCCGCTTCCTGCCCGCCATTCTCGCCGTGGGCTTCGCCGGCCTGCTGCAGCTGCTTCAGGCCGCGCTGGTGCTGGGCATCTTCGGCAGCGCCAGCGTGTACATCACCGGCTCGTCGGCCGACCTGTGGGCCGGCTATCCCGGCACGCAGAGCGTGAACCTGGGGCGCTCGATCGACACCGGCGTGGAAATGCGCCTGCGCATGGACCCCGCGGTCACCGCGGTGGAACCGTTCCACTGGGTCGATGCCGACTGGCGCGGCCCCAACGATACCGGCGGCGTCTCGGTGTTCGTGTCAGGCATCAACGCGCGGGCGGATGGCATGCTGTTCGCGCACGCGCTGTCCCCTGCCCTGCGCGCCAAGCTCAACGAACCCGACGCCGTGATCGTCGACCGCGCCGACCTGGACAGCCTGGGCGTGGGCGTCGGCGACACCGCCGTGATCAACGGCCACCGCGTGCGCGTGGCGGGCGTGAGCAACGGCCTGCGCGCGCTGGGCGGCGTCAACGTGGTCGCCTCGCTCGCCACCGCGGCCGAACTGGATACCGACCCGTCCAACGCCAGCCGCATGACCTATTTCGTGGCCAAGCTGCGCGATCCGGCCGACGCCGACGACGTCGCCGCGCGCCTGCGCGGCAACCGTGCGTTCGGCAATTACGACGTATGGACGGCCGAAAGCTTCGCCCGCCGCTCGCAGCTCTACTGGATGTTCGACACGGGCGCCGGCGCCGGCGTGCTGTTCCTGGCCGGCGTGGTGTTTTTGGTCGGCGCCGTGATCACCAGCCAGACCCTGGTCGCCGCCGTGATCGGTTCGGTCCGCGAGTACGCCACGCTCAATGCGCTGGGCGTGGGCGTGGGCGCGTTGCGCAAGGTGGTGATGGAACAGGCGTTCTGGGTGGGCGCGCTGGGACTGCTGGGCAGCACGGTGCTGGGCGGCCTCGCCCTGATGCTTGCACGTAGCCGCAGCGTGCCGGTGGCGCTCGGGCCGTGGACCACGCTGGCCTGCCTGGCGCTGTGCATGGGCCTGGCGATCGTGTCCGGCCTGGCGGCGATGCGCAGCCTGCGCCGCGCCGATCCGGCGACGTTGTTGAGGTGAGGGCCCGCACCATGTCTTCCATTTCGTTGCAGGCCCGCAACGTGACCAAGTCGTTCACGTCCGGTCCCATCCACAACACCGTGCTGCACAACCTCACGCTGGATATCCATGCCGGCGAACTGACCCTGATTTCCGGCCCCTCCGGCTGCGGCAAGAGCACCCTGCTCGCCATCCTCAGCGGCCTGCAGCGTCCCGACGCCGGCCAGGTCAGCGCCCTGGGCCAGGACCTGGGCGAGCTCAACTCGCATGCGCTGGAACGCTTCCGCCTGCAGCACACCGGCTTCGTGTTCCAGGGCTTCAACCTGTTCCCCGCGCTCAACGCGCTGGAACAGGTGGAGCTGCCGCTCAGCTACCTGGGCCTGGCACCGGGCGAGGCGCGCCGCCGCGCCATGGCCTCGCTGGAGGAAGTGGGCCTGGGCCCCCGCATGGGCCTGCGCCCGTCCGAGCTGTCCGGCGGCGAAAAGCAGCGCGTGGCGATCGCCCGTGCGCTGGCCAAGGAGCCGGGCCTGCTGTTCGCCGACGAGCCCACCAGCGCGCTGGATGCGGCGAACGGCCAGATCATCATCGACATCCTGCACCGCATTGCGCGCACGCACGGCACCACCGTGCTGTGCGTCAGCCACGACCCGCGCCTGGTCGGCCATGCCGACCGCGTGCTCGCCATGGAGGATGGACGTATCCTTAGCGACCGTGTGCCGTCCCCCGCATCGACGCCGACGTCGGGCCTCGAGGAACCTTCTGCATGACCCTGCGCCCGCTACTCCCGCTTTCCCTGGCACTCGTCACCTCGATGCTGGCTGCCTGCTCGCACGATGACGCCGGCAAGGGCAGCGCGTCGACGACGCCCCCGGTCGCCTATGCGGCCGTGGCGCGCGGGCGCGTGGACGTCGAGGGCGGCCTGCTCAAGCTGAGCATGCCGCGCGAGGGCGTCGTGGCGACCATCCAGGTGCGCGAGGGCGAGCACGTGCACAAGGGCCAGCTGCTGGCCATGCTGGACACCAAGCCTGCCCAGCTCGCGGTGAGTGCGGCCGAGGCCGAGCAGAAGCAGGCGCAGGCGCAGGGCAAGCTGCTCGAGGTCCGCCTGAAGGCCGCGCAGCAGCGCGCCGGCCGCCTCGCGGACGCGGCCGCCGCCGGCGCGGGCGACGGCCAGAGCGCCGACGATGCGCATGACGCCGCCCAGCAATTGCAGGGCGAGCTCGACAATGCACGCGCCGCCGAAGCCATGGCCGCGCAGAAGCTGGACGCTGCCCGCTATGAGCTGGCCCAGCGCAGCCTGGTCGCCCCGGTCGACGCGCAGATCGTGGAGCGCGACATCCAGCCGGGCGCCGCGGTGTCGCCCCAGGGCGGCCCCGCCTTCGTGCTGCTGCCGGAAGGCGCGCGCATCGTGCGGGCCGAGCTCAATGAATCCTTCGTGGGCGCGGTGCGCGACGGCATGCAGGCCAGCGTGATCGACGACAGCGGCAGCGGCGCACCCACGCTGAAGGCGCACGTGCAGCGCATCGGCACCGTGTTCGGCCCCAGCGCGCTGGAAGAGGACCCGTTGATCCGCGCCAACACCCGCACGGTGGAATGCGTACTGGCGTTCGACCAGCCGCCTCCGGCTTCGCTGCGCATCGGCCAGCGCGTCATCGTGCAGTTCGGCGCCGATGCGAACGGCAGCGCACCGGCCAAGCCGCCTGGCTCCTGACCCGCGGCGCATGTTTTCCGGTCGTTCCCGTTCCGCGCTGACGCTACGCGCCGCTGCGGGACTGCTGTGCCTGGCCGCCGCTTTCCACGCACGGGCGGACAACGTCACCGATGGACCCAACGTGCTGCTGGGCGGCGGCGTCGAGCGCATGCCCGCGTGGATGGGCTCGACCGAGCATCGCAACCAGGCCGTGCCTTACATCCAGGCCGAGCTGCCGTGGCACATCACCCTTTCCACGCTCGACGGCCTGACCGTCGACCTGATCCATGGCCGGCAATGGCGTGGCGGCCTCTACGGCAACTACCAGTGGGGCCGCGACCATGACGAGCTGGGCCCGCCGCTGGCCGGTGTCGTCGATTCGCTCGCACCACGCCTCAACGGCGGCGGCTACCTGGAATACCAGGCGACGGTGCAGCTCAACCTGGGCGCCACGCTGAGCCACGACACCCAGGGTGCCGGCGCCTACCTCAACGTGTACGCCGATTACGACCTGCCGGTCCTCGGTTACGTCGAGCACAGCGTGCAGTTGCAGTGGCAGGCGATGAACGGTCCGGCGATGCGTCGTTTCTTCGGTGTCACTCCTGAGCAGGCGGCCAAGCTGGGCGTCATGCCCTGGTCGCCCGGCGCGGGCAGCCAGCAGATTTCGCTGGAATACGACGCCTATATCCCCACCAGCCTGCATACCGGCTTCGCGCTGGCCATCAACTATGCGCGACTGCTCGGCGATGCCGCCGACAGTCCCCTGGTGAGGAACTTCGGCACGCCCAACCAGCTGACCACCACGCTGGCGTTCGTCTACAGGCTGTGAGCACGCGCAGGCGCAGAAGCGTGGGCAGAAAGCCCTCACTACCCACGCATGACTGCACTCACCGGTCGTCGCGCGTCCAGACCTGCCCGTCCACTTCATGGACGGGAAAGCTTGCTATCGGCTCGTAGGCCGGCGGACAGGTGACGGCACCGGTGCGCAGGTCGAACCGCGCGCCGTGCCGGGGGCATTCGACTTCGAAGCCGTGCACGTCGCCGCCGGCCAGTTCACCGCCGTCGTGGCTGCAGACGTCCTCGATGGCGTACAGGTCGCCATCGATGTTGTAGACGGCGATCGCCGTGTCGCCGTCCCACACGACCTTGAACTCGCCCGGCAGCAGCTCGCTGCGGGTGCCCACGAAGATCCAGTCGGCAAGGTTCATGCGGCCACCTCCTGCAGCGGCTTGCTCATGTAGACGAATCGCAGGTCGTCGCGACGGGGAATGCCGAATCTCGGCTGGCCATAGGGAAACGGACCCGTCTCGCCGGTAAGCCGGTAACCGCGCCGCTCGTACCAGGCGATGAGTTCGGCACGCTGCTCGATCACCGACATGCGCATCGCGGGCAGCTTCCACTGGTCGCGTGCAATGCGTTCGGCTTCGGCCAGCAGGCTGCGGCCCAGCCCGGCCATCTGCAACTCGGGATTGACCGCGAACATGCCGAAGTAACCATGGCCGCCCTGCTGCTCGATGTGGCAACAGGCGACCAGGACGCCCTCGCGTTCGGCCAGCAGCACCAGGCTGCCCGCGCGGGCGATCAGTTCCTCGACGTTCGCGTCGTCGGTGCGCCGGCCGTCGAGCAGATGGGTTTCCGTGGTCCAGCCGCGCTGGCCGGACTCACCGCGATAAGCGGATTCGACCAGGGCGACGACGGCCGCGACGTCGTGGCGGCTCGCCACGCGAAAAGCGGGAGGGGTGGGGATTGGCATCCGTCGATCATAACGGCTGCGCCGTGCCCGGACATCACCGCCAGCGCAGTCAGCAGGCCTCCTGCGTTCACTGGGAGGCGGGCGGCAGGCTTCGCTCCTGCCGCCGCGCCGCCGGCTCACTGCGGGCTCATCACCAGCACGCCAAACCCTTCCACCGGCTTGCCCTTGCCTGCCGCCTTGGCCGCGGCGAGGTAGACCACGTGCGTCTGCGGATCGAGCGCCAACGTGCGCGCGCTCGGCTGCGTGGGCACATTGCCGACCAGGTGATAGTGGTCCGCATCGTCCTGCGCAACGACGCTGAGCTGGCCCTCTTCACCCGGACTGAGCACCACCTTGCGCTGCGCATCGAAGACCACGGCATCCGGATCCTTGCTGATCGCCACCTTGGCCACCTGATGGCCGTCGACGGCGTCCGTCACGACCAGCCAGCCGTTGGCGCACACCGAGAACAGCCGATGGTTGGCCTTGTCCAGGGCCAGGCCGGTCGGGCCATCGCACGGCTCCAGCGGCCACACGTTCAACGCCTTGCGCTTGGCGAGATCCACCCGCACGAGCTGGCTCTTGTCCTCGAGATTGAGGAACAGCTGGCCGCTGCCATCGGTCACCGCGAATTCCGGACGACCCGGCACCGCGATGGTCCCCAGTTCCTTGCCCGCCTGCGGGTCGATGATGCTGAGGTTGCCGCTGTGGCCATTCATGGTCAGCAGGTGGCCGGACGCTTCGTCGAACACGATCGCGTCGGGATCCTTGCCACTGATGGCGATGTGGCCCGTGACCTTGAGCGACTCGGTATCCATCACGGTCACGTTGTCGCCGTGGCCATTGCTCACGAACGCCTGGTGCTTCGCCGGCAGCAGGGCCACGCCGTGCGCGTGCTGCATGCCCGGAACCTCACCCTGCAACTTGCCCGAGGTGGTGTCGACCACCATCACGCGGTCGTCGCGGGCAATGAACAGGCGATGCGAAGCGGCATCGAGGCTGAGATAGTCCCAGCCGCCCGTGCCGCCCAGCGTGTAATGCCGGGTCACGGCGTAGGGCATCCCGGGGGCGGCGGCCATCGAAGGCGCGGCCAGCACGACGGCAAGCCACAGCGCGCGCGGCATCCAGCGGAGAGAAGTCTTGTTCATGCATTTTTCCTGGGTTAGCGGAAGGAATCAGAGCTTGAGCCGAACACCGGCCATGTAGGTCTGTTCGTAGAACTCGCGCTGGATCGGGCGGTTGTCCGCCGGACCTTCGGTGAACTTCAGGCGGGTGTTGGTGAGGTTCTTGGCGTTGAAGAACACCGACCACTGCTCGTTGAAGGCGTAGGTCGCGCCCAGGTCCAGCGAGAAGCGCGGCTGCGACCACACGTCGGTGGCCGATGAACTGCCGACACCGAAGATGTTCTTGCTCACGTAGTACGCGCCGATGTTCGCGCTGAACCCGCCCATGTCGTAGAACAGCATGAGGTTGCCGGTATTGCGCGAGGTAGACGGCAGCTGCGAATGGTCGCCCGGGCGGATCTCGCCGCTGGAGTCCACGTAGGTGTAGTTGGCGCCCAGGCCGAAACCGGCCAGCCAGCCCGGCAGCGCGGTGAACTTCTGCTGGTAGTTCAGTTCGATGCCGCGCGCATGCGCGCTGCTGATGTTGGCGAAGGTGTACACCTTCGCCGCCCCGGTGAAGCCGGCGAACAGCCCGTTGTTCGGGAACGTCACGCCGTCCTCCTCCTTGTTGATGATGTAGTTGCTCAACTCCTTGTCGAACACGCCCACCGACGCGATGCCACCATTCTCGAGGTAGTACTCCAGCGAAAGGTCGATGTTGTCGCTGGTGGTGGGCTTGAGGTTGGGGTTGCCTTGGGTGACGTTGTCGGCCGCCGGATCGATCAGCATCGACGTGGTGACCTGGTTGAAGCCCGGGCGCGCAATGGTCTTGGAATAGACCGCGCGGCCGATCAGCTGTTCCTGGAATGCATAGCGCAGCTGCACCGTGGGAAAGAAGTTGTTGTAGCTGTGGTTCACCGCGATCGGCACCGCACCGGCGAACGCCCCGGTGTTCGGGTCGAGCAGCACCTGGTTGCCGCCGTAGGTGGCCAGGGTGCGCTCCCAGCGCACGCCGGCCAGCACGTCCAGCTTCTCCACCGGCTTGAACTGGTACTGGCCGTAGACGGCGTAGATGCTCTCCCTGCCGTTGGAGGCGCCCTGCGCCTCGGCCTGCTGGTCGGCCAGGGGATCGGCTTCGGGGAACAGGCCGGGATAGCCCACGAACAGGTTGCGCAGTCCCTCGGCATGGAGGTTGTAACCGTTCTGGTAGTGACTGTCATAGAAGGTCACCGGCTTGCCCGAAATGAACTGCGTCATCGGCAACGACGGCGGCACGCTGTCGAAACGCGTGATCTCGCCGTGGCGATCGCGCTTGCGCGCGCTCACGCCGAACTTCACGTTCTCGTCGCTACCCTCGAACCAGCCGGTGGGAATGGTGACGTTGAACGCACCGGTGTACTCCTGGTCGTGGTCGTGCTCGGTGCTGTTCTGGAAATCGGACAGCGTATAGGCCGACGGATCCAGCGGATTGCCGTTGAGGGTGTTGAAGCGCGGATAACGCGGATCGCTGATGTTGTCGTACGCGACGGCGTAGGTATTGGGGTTGGAGAAGGTGCTGTTGTAGTCGAACGGCTTGTTGTACGAACCGTAGGTGGCGGCCACCAGATAGTCGATCTTGAAGCCCTGGAAGTGGTTCTCGCCGCCGATGGTGGCCACGCGCGTGGCGATGGTCTCCTTCTCGTCACGCAGCGTCTTGTTGAACGTGACGTTGGGATCGATGAAGCCGTTCGGGTTGGACGGGTCGACGGCCACCGAGCCGGTGCCACCACCAAACAGGTTGTAGGTGACGCGCTGGCGGCTCACCGATTCGGTATAGCCCGCCTTGAAATAGCGCACGTACCAGCGGTTGTCGTCGTCCGGCTGGTAGTCCAGCTCGCCGCCGTAACCCAGGCGGCGGCGGTGGTACTGGTAGTAGCGCTGCTCGAAGTCGTTCATCACCTTGTCGGGCGTGCCGTTGGCCTGGTCGTCCGCGTAGGAGCCTTCGATGTCGTCGACGCCGCGCTTGTCCTCGTAATAGGCAATGGTGCCGATGAAGCTGAAGGCATTGCTCGCCCCGAAGCGCCCGCCGCCGCTCAGCTGGTAGTCCCTGATCGGCGTGTCGCGCAGGTTCTCGAAACCGGTGCCCAGTTCCACTTCGAGGAACTTGTCCTTGCCTGGCGGCACCTGCTTGGGCGTGATCTCGATCGTGCCACCCAGCGCCTCGGCATCCTGGTCCGGGGTATTGGTCTTGGTCACCGTGATGGCGCCGATCAAACCGGTGGGGATGGAGTCGAACGCCACGGCGCGGCCGCCGCCCATCGGCGAGGCCAGGTTGGTCGGCGGCAGGCGCACGCCGTCGAAGGTGGCGCCATTGAGGTCGGCGTCCAGGCCACGGATGTTGACGAAGCGCCCTTCACCCGTGTCGCTTTCCAGCGAGATGCCAGGAATGCGGCGGACGGCTTCGGCCGCGTTCACGTCGGGCAGCTTGCGGATCTCGGTGGCGGGCTGCACGTTCACCAGGTTGGGCGCGTCCTGCTGGATGCTGCGCGCCAGTTCGAGCGGCGTGGTCTGCGCCGTTACCTTCAATGCCTGCAGTGTCTTCGCCGCGCCAGCGAGCTCCACGTCCTGCTCGATGGTCTGGCCGGCATGCAGCATCACCTGGTGCTGCACCGGCGCCTGCCCGTCCGCACTCACCACCAGGTTGTAGTTGCCGGGCTCGACGCCCTCCAGTTCGTAGGAACCGTCCTTGCCGGTCACCACGCTGCGGTTCAGCTCGCTCAGCGCCACCTGCGCGCCGGCCACCGGGTGATGGTCGCTTTCGACCACGCCCCTGAGGGAGGCGGAACCGGCCGCGTGAGCCAGGCTTGCGCCGGCCAGCGCGGCAACGCCCACGAGAATGCTGCCTGCACGTTTTGCTGCCATGGATGAACCCTTCGATGAATGAATGCAGAGACGGCCTTGCACCACGCTGTCGGGCCACACCCGAGGAGCGCGTGCTGTCATCCAAACGACACTAGGGAACTGCTATGACTAGCAGGATGCAGGGGCCTTACCTATCCGTAAGGAACCGCGTGCGCTGCGTCGCATTCGCCGCCGCGTGCACGGCATCGGCAAGCCTATGGAACCACGCCCATGAGAATCCTCATCGTGGAGGACGATCGCGATACCGCCGCGCACATCGCAGCCGGCCTCGACGCGAACGCCACCCACATCGACCGCGCGCATGACGGCTACGTGGGCCTCACCATGGCGGCGCGCGAGCACTACGACGTGATCATCGTCGACCGCATGCTGCCCCGGCTGGACGGCGTCTCGATGGTGCGCGAGCTGCGCCATGCCGGCCGCGAAACGCCGGTACTGATGGTGTCCGCCCTCGGCGAAGTGAACGACCGCGTCGAGGGACTCAACGCCGGCGCCGACGATTACCTCACCAAGCCGTTCGCCATGATCGAGCTGCGCGCCCGCTTCACCGCGCTGTCGCGCCGCCCGCACATGGCCGAGCACGCAACCCTCCTGCGTGTCGGCGACCTCGAACTGGATCGCATCACGCGCGAAGTGCGCAGGGCAGGACGGCCCGTCGACCTGCAACCGCGGGAATTCCGCCTGCTGGAATACCTGATGGTGCACCAGGGCCGCGTCGTCACGCGCAGCATGCTGCTCGAGCACGTGTGGGAATTCCACTTCGACCCGCAGACCAGCGTGATCGAGACGCATGTCAGCCGCCTGCGCAACAAGATCGATCGCGGCTTCGAACGGGAGTTGCTGCACACCGTGCGTGGCGCCGGGTATTGCCTGCGTGCCGAGGATTAACCCCTTACGTACTGCCGCGTTCCGCATGACGCTGATCCAGGCGTCGCTGTTCGCGGTACTCGTCGCTGCCCTGCTCGGCATCGCGTGGTGGAGCGTCAGCGACTACGCCGAGGCCCAGCTGCGCGCCAGCGTGAAGACCGACATGGCGAGCCTGCTTCAGGCGGCGGCCGATGGCACCCTGGACATGCAGATCCGCCAGCGCGTGGCGGTCATGCCGGTCGGACCGGACTATTACCTGCTGGCCGACGCCGCAGGCCACCGCATCGCCGGCAACCTGCGATATCGCCCCGCGGTGACGGGCTGGCAGACCGTGCCCCTGCAGGGTGCGCTGGGCGAGGACAATAGCGATGCGGACGAAGTGCACCTCTATGCGACGCGCCTCGCCGACGGACGCTGGCTCGTCGCCGGCAGCGACAACCGCAGCGTGGTGGAACTGAGCGAGTTGCTGAGCAGCCGCTTCCTGGAGATCGGCGTATCGGCGCTGTTGCTGGTCCTGCTCACCGGCGGCATCGGCGGCTGGCTGTACATGCGCCGCATCGACGCGTTGGGCGTGCTCGCCGAACGGGCCCTGGAGGGCGAAGGGGATTTCGTCATCGCCCGCTCGGGCAAGGACGACGAGTTCGACCGCCTGGCCGATCGATTCCATCGCATGCTCATCCGCATGCACGTGCTGATGGATGGCATGCGCCAGGTCTCCAGCGACATCGCGCACGACCTGCGCACGCCGCTGATGCGGATGCGCCAGCGCCTCGAGGTCGCCAGCGACCCCCACGCCGGCGAAGCGGGAGTGCGCGACGGCGTCCAGCGCGCGCTCGTGGAGGTGGATGAACTGCTGGCCACCTTCCGCGCGTTGTTGCGCATCGCCAGCGTGGAATCGCGCCAGCGCCGGGCAGGGTTCGAGGAGCTGGACCTTTCCGCGCTGTTCGACGCGCTGGTGGAAACCTACCGGCCGGTCGCCGAAGACCTGGGACGGCAGCTGTCGGCAGACATCTCACCGGGCCGCCGCCTGCACGGCGACCAGGCGTTGCTGACTCAGATGCTGGCGAACCTGATCGAGAACGCACTCCACCACACGCCCGCCGGCTCCCCCATCCACCTGGACCTGCAGGGCAAGGCGGGCCGGCTCCTCGGACGGGTCAGCGACCGTGGCCCGGGCATCCCCGCTGAAGCACGTGAGCGAGTGCTGCGCCGTTTTGTCCGCCTGGACAGCAGCCGAAGCACGCCCGGCAGCGGCCTGGGCCTGGCCCTGGTCAGTGCCGTGGCGGACCTCCATGGGATCGAGCTGTCGCTGCGCGACGCCGGGCCGGGCCTGGTGGTGGAGCTGAGCTTCCCCCTCGCCGCCTGAGCCGAGCCCCAGGGCCCTGCACGGGGGCTTGCGCCAGCATGACCTTCGACACTGTGCCGCCCTCTCCGGCGATGACTAGCCTCCGGGATCGATTCATTACGGCCCGCCCACCGGACGACCCGGTCCAGACGCGCCGATTACAGAGGGAGCATCGATCCGCATGAATAACCGCATTGTGAAACCGCTCGCACTGGCCGTCGGCCTGGCCATGTGCACGGGCGCGCTGGCTGCCCCCGGCGGCGCGTTCGACATCAAGGAGTTGGACACCGGCAAGGACGTGTGCAACGACTTCAACGGCTTCGTCAATGCCAAGTGGATTGCCGCCAACCCGATTCCCGCCGACCGCACGCGCTGGGGTTCGTTCGATGCGCTGCGCGAGGGCAGCCTCGACGTGCAGCACGCCATCGTCGAGAAGGCCGCCAAGGGCACGGCCGGCGCCAAGGCCGGCTCCATCGAGCAGAAGATCGGCTACTTCTATGCCTCCGGCATGGACGAGGCAGCCATTGAAAAGGCCGGCTTCGAGCCGATCAAGCCGGAACTGGCCCGCATCGGCGCCCTGAAGAACAGCAGCGACATCGTCGCCTATATCACCGACAGCTACGCGCACGGCAATCCGGTGGCGTTCCGTTTCTACGGCAGCCCGGACTTCAAGAACTCCAACAACCAGATCGCCTACGCGGGCCAGGGCGGCCTGGGCCTGCCCACCGCGGACTACTACAGCAAGCCGGATTTCGAGAAGATCCGCACGGCCTACGTGGCCCACGTCGCGCGCACGCTGCAGCTGGTGGGTGTGGGCGAAGCCGATGCGCAGGCGCAGGCCAAGGCCGTGATGGCCTTTGAAACCCGCCTGGCTTCCGCGTCGCTGGTGCCCACCGAGCTGCGCCAGCCGGAGAACCGCTATCACTACGTCAGCATCACCGAGGCCGACAAGGTGACGCCGCACTTCGACTGGGCGGCCTTCTTCAAGGCGCAGGGCGCCGACGTGCAGGCGGGCTTCTCGCTGTCGCAGCCGAAATTCTTCGCGGAGTTCGACAGGATGCTGGCCGAGGTGCCGGTAGCGGATTGGCAGGCCTACCTGCGCTTCCACGCCATCGATGAAGCCGCGCCCTACCTGTCGACGCCGTTCCAGACGGAGGACTTCGCCTTCAACGCGCAGACCCTCAACGGCCAGAAGGAAATGAAGTCGCGCTGGAAGCGCACGCTCGACGCCGTCGAAGGCGGCATGGGCATGGCACTGGGCCAGCTGTACGTGGCACAGACCTTCTCGCCCGAGTCCAAGGCACGCGCCCAGGAACTGGTCACCAACCTGCGCGCGGCCTACAAGAACCGCATCGAGAACCTGCCGTGGATGAGCGACGCCACCAAGCAGAAGGCGCTGGAAAAGTGGGCCAGTTTCACCCCGAAGATCGGCTATCCCGACAAGTGGCGCGACTGGACCGGCCTGCAGGTTCGGCAGGGCAACTACTTCGCCAACGTGGAGTCGGCCGCCAAGTTCAACTACGACTACATGGTCGGCAAGATCGGCAAGCCGGTCGACCGCACCGAGTGGGGCATGACGCCGCAGACGGTCAATGCCTACTACAGCCCGCAGAAGAACGAGATCGTGTTCCCGGCCGCGATCCTGCAACCGCCGTTCTTCGACGCGAAGGCGGATGACGCGCTCAACTACGGCGGCATCGGCGCCGTGATCGGCCACGAGATGGGCCACGGCTACGACGACCAGGGCAGCAAGTTCGACGCCCAGGGCAACAACGCCAACTGGTGGACCGACGACGACCGCAAGGCGTTCGAAGCCCGTACCGACAAGCTCGCCGACCAGTTCAACCACTACGAGGCGCTGCCGGGCAAGTTCGTCAACGGCAAGCTCACCATGGGCGAGAACATCGGCGACCTCGGCGGCCTCAACGCGGCCTACGACGCGCTGCAGATGGCCCTGGCGAAGAACCCGAAGGAAGCCGCGGGCAAGATCGGCGGCTACACGCAGGACCAGCGCTTCTTCCTCAACTGGGGTCGCGTGTGGCGCGGCAACATCCGCCCGGAGGCGCAGCTGACCCTGCTCAACACCGACCCGCATGCCCCGGCGCAGTTCCGCGCCATCGGCGCCCCTTCGAACATGCCGGCGTTCGCCCAGGCGTTCCAGTGCAAGTCGGGCGACAAGATGGTGCGCGACGGCGAGAAGCAGGTGAAGATCTGGTAAGGCGCGACCTTCGATCGTGACATGAGAACGCCGCGGACCACCGCGGCGTTTTCTTGTTGCTGCCCGGCGCGAGAACTATTCGGCCGTCCTGCGCGCGATTTCCGCCACGAACGCATCGAGATCCGTCGTGCCCGTATTGCTGAGCAGCACGATCGTGGTGTCCTGGTCCAGCACGCGGAACAGCTGGGTCTGCGCACCCATGATCCGGCCCGGCCTCTTCGCCACCCGGTGCGGCTTGCCATTCAAGGTCATGTCGTAGGTCCACAGGCCGTAGCCGTAGTCATCGAGCCCCGGCCTGAGCATGCGGTCCAACGAGGCCTGCTTCAGCAACTTGCCGCCGAACAAGGCATTCGAAAAGGCCAGGAGATCGCCGGCGGTGGAATACATGGCACCCGCCGCATACCAGTTCTCCGGATACGCCGGCAGGTCAGGCGCCAGCGCCTTCAGGTCGTCGCGATAGAAATAGGTGTCCGCAAGGCCGTCGACCATGTCGCTCTGGTGCAGCACGCCCGTATGCTTCAGCTGCAGCGGCCGCAGGATGCGCTCCGCCAATACCTGCTCATACGGCTCGCCATAGACGTGCTCGATGATCTTGCCCAGCACGACGTAGTCGCCGTTGTTGTAGTCGAAGACCTTGCCGGGGGCGTGCACGAGATTGCCGCTGCAGTACGCGTCGAGCAACTGCCGGCTGGTGTAGGGTCGCTGGTAGTTGGGCAGGCCGTTGTGGATGGCGTCGCTCGCGTCGGTGACGCGATCGAAGTTCGGCAGGCCCGAGGTATGGTTGAGCAACTGGTGGATGGTGACCTTGCGGCCCGCCTCGCCCCGGTAGTCGGGAAGATAGGTGATGAACGGCCTGTCCAGGTCGATGCGCCCCTGTTCGTAGAGCTGCATCACCAGCGTGGACGTGAACAGCTTGGTGATCGAGGCGATCTTGTAGGGCGTCTGCGGGGTATTGGGCGCGTGGAACGCAAGGTTCGCCATGCCGAAGCTGCGTGCATAGCTCACCCGCCCTTGCCGCTGGACCAGGATCGTTCCGCTGAACCGGTGATCCTTGGCGTAAGCGGCGATGAAGTCATCCGGCTGCGCGGCGTAAGCCGGCATGGAAAGCGAAACCAGCAGGGCGATCGCCAACAGAAGTCGCTTCATGTCCTAACCCCAGGCTATGGCGAGGGGCCGGCGGATCCGTGGCGCCCCACGCGGATGCTTTGGAAGACCCGCGGATGTCGCAGCCACCTTAGCAACCCGCCCTCGAGGCAAGCAGTGCCAGACGTTGGCCCGGGGCAACCCGCCTCAGGCTTCGGCAAGCCTTGGCCGGGTATCGTCCTCGACGGCCGGTTCCGGCGCCGGATAACGCTGCTTGAAGGTGAATGCCAGCGGCGTCGGGCCAAAGCGATCCAGGTGCCAGAGTTTGGCCAGTCCGTCGTTGACCGTGGGTACCCTCCCCTCGGGCACCCACCACAGCACCTGGTACGCCCTGCCCTCCGGCGCCTTGGCGAAGAACTGGCGGCGCTGGGCCATGATGGCCGTATGCGCGCTGCGGTAGACGAAGTCGAACAGCGCCTCCGCACTCTCCCACACCGACATGTTCACCACGAAGCGCGGGTCACTGGCCACGGCAATGCTGGTGGCGTTGCCCGAACCTTCGTCCTTCAGTCGCCACACGAAGCCTTCGCTGGCCTCCGCCAGCGCGTTGACGCCGGCCAAGGCGTCGAAGAACGGCTGTACCGTGGGATCACCCATGTCGCCCAACAAGGTGCCTACGTTCATCTGTGCGAGATGCCAACGGTCCATCGGTCTGCCTCCGGGACGGGTCCATCTGCTTTGGGGCCGCCCCTGGCGACTCTCAACCACCCCGGCATGGCTTCCGGCGGGAATCCCCGGCCACTAAGCTGACCCCTACATCCAGGGGGAGACGCCGATGCTACGGATCGCTTTCGCAGTCATGTCAGCCTGCCTGCTTGCCGCCTGTAGCTCGGAGCCCGCCTCCCACGTCAAGCCGGGAGGCACCCAGGTCACCCTGCATGTCTCCCCGACGGGCACCGATGCCGCCGACGCCGACGAACAGCAGGTACTTCAAGGCGTGCAGATGATCCAGGACGGCAAGATCATGGCCGCCATCGACGGCCCCTTGAACGCGGTGGTCAACAAATACGAGACCCGGTACGCCGGTGGCAAGGCGACGATCTACAGCGCGCGCAACACCACCGATGCCATGCTGTACGCCGGACTCGCGATGACCGCGGTGCCGCATGGCCAGGTCGAAGTGCTGGGCCCGGCCTGGGCCATGGCGTACTGGGCGCGCGGTTTCGCGTATGGAGAAATGGCGCGCTACGACGATGAGCGCCGCGAGCTGGAAAAGGCGCTGGCCCTGGCCCCGTTCGATGCCCAGTACAACAACGAACTTGCCTACGTATTCGTGCAGAAGCGCGACTGGGCCAATGCGCTGGCGCACTACAAGACCGCCGAGGAGTACGCCGACATCACGGCGCCCGGCGCGCCCCACGTGAAGTGCGTGGCGTTCCGCGGCCAGGGTTTCGTGCTGGTGGAGCAGCACAAGCTCGACGAAGCCGAAGCCAGGTACCGCGAGTGCCTGAAGATCACGCCGGACGAACCCAAGTCGCTGGGCGAGATCGGCTATATCCAGGAGCTCAGGAAGAAGCAGCACTGACCGGCACTGCCGGCCATGCGCAGGGCTCGCGCGGTCACATCAACAGCTTGCGCACCTTGAGCAGCGCCGTGATGAAGGCATCGACCTCCTCGCGGGTGTTGTAGAACGCCAGCGAGGCGCGCAAGGTGGCCGGCACCTTGAAATGGTGCATCAGGGGATGGGCGCAGTGGTGGCCCGAGCGCACGGCCACGCCCTGCAGGTCCAGCAGCGTGGCGAGATCGGTCGCCTGCGCACCTTCGATCAGGAAGGAGATGACCGGCTCCTTCTCGTCCGCCTCGCCGAAGATCCGCAGGCCAGGGATCTCGCGAAGGCGATCGGTCGCATAGGCGAGCAGTTGCTGCTCCCACGAGTGGATGGCCTCGAAACCAACCGAATCGTAGTAATCGATGGCGGCGCCCAGTCCGACGAAACCGGCGATATTGGGCGTGCCCGCCTCGAACTTGTGCGGCGGCTCGGCGAATGACGTGCCGTCGAAGCGCACCTCGCGGATCATCTCGCCGCCACCGAAGAACGGCGGCATCGCCTCCAGCAGTTCCTTGCGCGCCCACAGGGCGCCGGTACCGGTGGGCGAGAGCATCTTGTGCCCGGTGAGCGCGTAGAAGTCGCACCCCAGCGCCTGCACGTCGACCGGGCGATGCGGCACCGCCTGCGAACCATCCACCAGCAGCGGAATGCCGCGCCTGCGGCATTCCTTCGCGATCTCGCGCACCGGGTTCACCGTGCCGAGCACGTTGGACACGTGGGTGACGCAGGCCAGCTTCACTTCCGGCGTCAGCATCTCGATGTACTTCTCGACGATCAGTTCGCCGCGCTCGTTGATGGGCGCGGCCTTCACGGTCGCGCCGGTGCGGGCGGCCATCAGCTGCCAGGGCACGATGTTGGCGTGATGCTCCATCACCGTGGTGAGGATGGCGTCGCCCTCCTTCAGGCGCGGCAGCGCATAGCTGTAGGCAACGAGGTTGATCGACTGCGTGGTGCCCGAAGTCAGCACCACTTCGTTGCGCGAGGTGGCGTTTATGAAGCGGGCCAGCTTGTCGCGCGCGCCCTCGTGGGCGGCCGTGGCTTCTTCGCCGATCTGGTGCACGGCACGCGAGACGTTGGCGTTGTGGCGGCGGTAATGATCGTCCACCGCTTCGATCACGCTCACCGGCTTCTGGCTGGTGTTCGCGTTGTCGAAATAGATCAGCGGCTTGTCGTGCACGGTACGCGACAGCAAGGGGAAATCCGCGCGGATGCGCTGCACGTCGAAAACGGTGGGGCTCGGCTTGGTCTGTGCATTCATCGGTTCATTCGCCTTGTCGCCAGTGGACTGCCTTCACGCGGAAGGCAGGTGCGCCATGAGCTGCTGGTCGAGGTGTCCGCGCAACGCTTCGTTGTCCAGGGATTCGAACACGGCGCGACAGAACGCCGCCGTGAGCATCGCGCGAGCTTCCGCCAGCGGGATGCCGCGCGAACGGAGGTAGAACAGCGAACGCTCGTCGAGCTGGCCCACGGTGGCGCCGTGGGCGGCCTTCACTTCGTCCGCGTAGATCTCCAGCTCCGGCTTGGTGTCGATCTCGGCCTGGCCGGACAGCAGGAGATTCTTGCTGCTCAGGCTGGCGTCGCTGCCGTCGGCGCCCGGCGCCACCACGATCGCGCCGCGGAACACTCCGCGCGCACGCTGGTCGGCCACGCCGCGCCAGACCGAATCCGACGCGGTATTCAGCGCCTGATGGCGGATGGCCATCTGCGTATCGACATGCTGGCGCCCGTTGAGCACGAACACTCCGCGCGTCTCCAGGCGCGCACGGTCACCCGCCAGCGTGGCGTGCAGGTCGTGACGGACCAGCGCCCCGCCCAGCTCCAATACGTAAAGCGAGGCCTGCGCATCCTCATCCAGCTGCACGCTGTTGTGCCGCACCAGCGTGCCGCCCGCCGAACCGTTCTGCAGGGTCACCTGGCGCAGCTGCGCGCCCTTGCGCAGCACGACGTCGGCTACCTGCGTACCGAGGTGCTGCTGCTCACCGACGGCCACGTGGTGTTCCACCAGCGACAGCTCCGCGCTCTCGCCCAGCTCGATGACATGGCGGACGTGCCAGGCCAGGTCGCCTTCGGCGGCCGCGCCGACCATGACCACATGCACCGCCTGCGCCACCCTGGCGCCGGCGGCCACGCGAAGCACCACGCCGTCGCCGGCCAGGGCGGCGTTGAGGCGCGCGAACGCATCACCGCCCTCGCGATAGTGGCGGGACAGCGCGAACCGCAGGGGCTCGGCGTCGCCCTGGAGCGCCTCGGACAGTGGCAACAGGCCAAGGCCGGCCGGCAAGGCATCGATGCGGGAGAGATCGGCGCGAAAAACGCCATTCACGAAGACCAGCGCGGGGCCATCCACGCCGGGCAAGGCATAGGCAGCCTGATCCACCACCCGCGTTGCGGCCAGGGCATCCCCCGGCGCGAAGCGTCGCTGCCCCAGCGCGCGCAGCGCCGTGTATTTCCAGGCCTCCATGCGCGTGTCCGGCAGGCCGGCCGCGGCGAAGGCGTCGAGGTTTTCGCGGCGAGCCGCGTCCAGCCAGCCGATGCCGCTGCCGGGCAGGCGCGCCTGCGCGGCAGCCTCCAGCAGCGACTCGACGAACGGCGTGCGTTGCGCTTCGCTCATGCCGAAGCTCCGGTCAGTGCCGGATCCTTGTCCGCCACCCAGGCGTAGCCGTGCTCTTCCAGCTTGAGCGCCAGCGTCTTGTCGCCGCTCTCCACGATGCGGCCATCGGCCAGCACGTGCACGAAGTCGGGCTCGATGTAGTCGAGCAGGCGCTGGTAGTGGGTGATCACCAGGAAGCCGCGATCCGGCGAACGCAGCGCGTTCACGCCCTGCGCCACCTGCTTGAGCGCATCGATGTCCAGGCCCGAGTCGGTCTCGTCGAGGATCGCGAGCTTCGGCTCCAGCACGGCCATCTGGAAGATCTCGTTGCGCTTCTTCTCGCCGCCCGAGAAGCCTTCGTTCACCGCGCGGTGCAGCAGCTCGTCGGAGATCTGCATGATCTTCAGCTTCTCGCGCACCAGCTTCAGGAACTGCATGGAATCCAGTTCCGCCTCGCCGCGCTGCTTGCGCTGCGCGTTGAGCGCGGCGCGCAGGAAGTAGGTGTTGTTCACGCCCGGGATTTCCACCGGGTACTGGAAGGCCAGGAACACGCCGGCGGCGGCGCGCGCCTCCGGCTCGAGCGCCAGCAGGTCGACTCCGTTGAAGATCACGGAACCTTCGGTCACCTCGTAACCGTCGCGCCCGGACAGCACGTTGCCCAGGGTGGACTTGCCGGCGCCGTTCGGCCCCATGATCGCGTGCACCTCGCCCGGGTTCACGGTCAGCGTGAGGCCCTTGAGGATGTCCTTGCCCTCGACGCGGGCGTGCAGGTTTTCGATCTTCAGCATGGTGGTTACTCTGTGGAATCAGGCGTTGTCGCCGCTGCGGCGACGAAGCACGACATAGGTAAAGGCTTGTTCGCTGCCCGACGGCGTGCGGTGCACGTCTCGACTGTCGGTCACGCGGGTGAAGGCCGGCTCGAAGAGCGCGGCGAGCGTTTCGGCGTCATAGCGCGCGACGGGAAGCCCGCTGCAACGCTCCGGACCGTCGGCGGCGAAGGTGCCGATGACCAGGTGGCCGCCCGGCTGCACGGCGCCCGCCGCCACGGCGACATAGCGCGCGCGCTCGTCGGCGTCCGTAAGGAAATGGAAGACGGCGCGGTCATGCCACAGCGCGAAATGCGCGGCAGGCAGGTCGGCGTGGATCACGTCGCCGACGATCCAGTGCACGGGGTGCGCCTGCGCACCCAGGCGCTGCTGCGCCTCGGCCATGGATACGGCGGAAAGGTCCAGCACGCTGACGTCGCCGAAGTCCCGTGCCAGCAGGTCGTCGACCAGGGTCGAGCGGCCACCGCCGACATCGATCACCGGTTGCCCGCGCGGCACGTCCAGTGCATCGATCAGGCGCAGCGATTCGTCGAGATGCGGGCGGAACCAGCTGGTCTGCGCCTCGCTCTTCCCGCCATAGACGGTATCCCAATGCGTGGTCCTGGCCGGACTCATCCCACCGCCCCCTCCAGCGACACTTCCAGCAGTTTCTTCGCTTCCACCGCGAATTCCATCGGCAGCTCGCGGAACACCTGCTTGCAGAAGCCATCGACGATCATCGACACCGCGTCTTCCTCGCCGATGCCGCGGCTGCGGCAATAGAACAACTGGTCGTCGGAAATCTTCGAGGTGGTCGCTTCGTGCTCGACGATGGCGGTGGGGTTCTTCACTTCCATGTACGGGAAGGTGTGTGCGCCGCACTTCTTGCCTATCAGCAGCGAGTCGCACTGCGTGTAGTTGCGTGCGCCCTCGGCGCCCTTCTCCACCTTGACCAGTCCGCGATAGCTGTTGCTGCTGCGGCCGGCGCTGATGCCCTTGGACACGATCTTGGACTTGGTGCCCTTGCCCAGGTGGATCATCTTGGTGCCGGTGTCGGCCTGCTGGCGATGGTGCGTCAGCGCCACCGAGTAGAACTCGCCCACCGAGCGATCGCCGCGCAGCACGCAGCTGGGGTACTTCCAGGTGATGGCCGAACCGGTTTCCACCTGGGTCCAGGAAATCTTCGAATCGTCGCCGCGGCAATCACCGCGCTTGGTCACGAAGTTGTAGATGCCGCCGACGCCGTTCTCGTCGCCGGGGTACCAGTTCTGCACGGTCGAATACTTGATCTGCGCCTTTTCCAGCGCCACCAGTTCCACCACGGCTGCGTGAAGCTGGTTCTCGTCGCGCATCGGCGCGGTGCAGCCCTCGAGGTAGGACACGTAGGCGCCGTCTTCCGCGATGATCAGCGTGCGTTCGAACTGGCCGGTGTGGCCGGCGTTGATGCGGAAATAAGTGGACAGCTCCATCGGGCAGCGCACGCCCCTGGGGATGAACACGAACGAGCCGTCGGAGAACACGGCGGAATTGAGCGCGGCGAAGTAGTTGTCGCCGGTCGGCACCACGCTGCCCAGGTACTTCTGCACCAGTTCGGGGTACTCGCGGATCGCTTCGCTCATCGAGCAGAAGATCACGCCGGCCTCGGCCAGCTCCTTGCGGAAGGTGGTGCCCACGGAGACGGAGTCGAACACCGCGTCCACCGCCACGCCGGCCAGCTTGGCGCGCTCGTGCAGCGGGACGCCGAGCTTGTCGTAGGTTTCCAGCAGCTTGGGATCGACCTCGTCCAGCGACTTCGGCTTGTTCTTCGGCGAGGCGTAGTAGCTGATCGCCTGGAAATCGATGGCGCCGATGTTGAGCTTCGCCCAGTGCGGCTCGGGCATCGTGAGCCAGTGGCGATAGGCCTTCAGGCGCCACTCGGTCATCCATTCCGGCTCGTGCTTGAGCGCAGAGAGCTGGCGGATGATGTCCTCGGACAGGCCGGGCGGCAGGCTGTCGGTCTCGATGTCGGTGACGAAACCGGCCTCGTAACGGCGGCCCAGCGCGGCTGCAACTTCGGCGTTGTCGCGAAGCGTGGCGGAGGTATCGCTGCGGTCGGTGGTTTCGGTAGTCATATCGATCTTCGTGTCGTCGTCGTGGTCGGGCGCTGCGGGATCGGTCAGCCGATCAGGGTCGCGTCGATGCGACGACTGGGTGGTTTGAGCATGTCGGACAGGCTGACGGCGCGCAGGGCGTGATCCACCACGCTGTTCACGCGCTGCCAGTTGGATCGCACGCCGCATTGCGACTCGCGGTCGCACTGGCCCACGGCAACGCTGCACTCGGTCATGCCGATGGGGCCTTCCAGCGCTTCGACGATCTGCGCCAGGGTGATCTCCCCGGCCGGACGCGCCAGGCGGTAGCCGCCGTTGACCCCGCGGAAGGACTCCACCAGGCCCGCATGGCCCAGGGACTTGAGCAGCTTGCTTACGGTGGGCAACTCCAGATGCGTCTCATCGGCGATCTGCGCCGTGCTGAGCACGTCGTCGGGATGGGCGGCGATGCAGGTCATCACCACCGTGGCGTAGTCGGTGAGGCGGCTGACGCGAAGCATGGGGAGCGGCCGGAAGGGACTGCGGGAATCGGTACCAAAATGGTACTGATTAATGCCCCATGGGTCAAACCATGGCAGTGCACCAAAAGCGGGATTGGCCAGAGGCGCAACGCACCCGGATTGGGCAACTGCTCACCAGAACCAGGCGCCTCAGCCCTGCCTTCACCGTCATCCTCGCGCACGCGGGGATCCAGCGCCTTCCGCAACCCCTTGAAGTCGCAGGATTCCTGCTTTCGCCGGAATGACGACGGCAAAGACCGGGGCAGCCCGTCGATCGCCATGGCACGCATCCTGCTGCACCGCGACATATCCATGGCACGGGGAGCGTTCGGGGATGAAATGGATCACGGCGATCATCAAGCCGTTCACGCTGGACGACGTCCGGCAGGCGCTGACCGAGGTGGGCGTGACGGGCATGACCGTCACCGAGGTAAAGGGGTTCGGCCGCCAGCACGGGCACACCGAGCTGTATCGCGGGGCCGAGTACGTGGTCGACTTCCTGCCCAAGCTGAAACTCGAGGTGGCGGTGGCCGATGAGCAGGTCGAGCACGCGGTCGAGGCCATCATGGGCGCGGCGCGTACCGGCAAGATCGGCGACGGCAAGATCTTCGTGAGCGAGCTGGAGCAGGCCATCCGCATCCGCACGCAGGAGGTCGATGTCGATGCGCTTTGAAGGAAAGGTCGCCCGCCCCCTGCTTGCACTGGCCGGACTGCTCGCCACCTCGCCCGCCTGGGCCCAGGCGACAGTCGCACCCACGCATATAGATAGTGGCGATACCGCCTGGATGCTGACCGCCACGGCCTTCGTGCTGCTGATGACCATCCCGGGCCTGGCGCTGTTCTACGGTGGCATGGTGCGCGCCAAGAACCTGCTGTCGATCCTGATGCAGTGTTTCGCCATCACCGCGCTGGTGACGGTGCTGTGGCTGCTCTATGGCTTCTCGCTGGCGTTCAGCACGGAAGGCATGCAGGCAGGCGTGACCAACCTGCATTCCTTCATCGGCGGACTCGATCGGGTGCTGCTCGCCGGCCTCAAGCCGGACTCGCGCTACCAGACCGTGCCGGAAAGCGTGTTCGTGATGTTCCAGCTGACCTTCGCCATCATCACGCCGGCACTGATCATCGGCGCCTTCGCCGAGCGCATGAAGTTCAGCGCGCTGCTGTGGTTCAGCGGGTTGTGGCTCACCATCGTCTACCTGCCGGTGGCGCACATGGTGTGGAGCGGCCCCGGTTCGTTCCTGGGCGACCTCGGCGTGCTCGATTTCGCCGGCGGCACCGTGGTGCACATCAATGCAGGCATCGCCGGCCTCATCGCCTGCCTGGTGATCGGCAAGCGGCGCGGCTATCCGAACGTGCCGATGCCCCCGCACAACCTCGGCTACACCGTGGTCGGCGCCAGCCTGCTGTGGCTGGGCTGGTTCGGTTTCAACGCCGGTTCGGCCGTGGCCGCCAACGGCAGCGCGGGCATGGCCATGCTGGTGACGCAGATCGCCACTGCCGCCGCTGCGCTGGGCTGGCTCGCGGCCGAATGGATCGCGCATGGCCGCCCCAGCGTACTGGGCATCGTGTCCGGCGCCGTCGCAGGCCTCGTCGCGGTCACGCCCGCCGCCGGCACGGCCGGCCCGGGCGGCGCGCTGGTGCTGGGCCTGATCGCCGGCGTGGTCTGCTTCTTCAGCGCCACGCGCCTCAAGCACAAGCTGGGCTACGACGATTCACTCGACGTGTTCGGCGTCCATGCGATCGCCGGCATCGTCGGCGCCCTGCTCACCGGCCCGCTGGCCTCGCCCAAACTGGGCGGTTTCGGCACGGTGGAGTCCTTGTGGGGACAGCTGTGGATCCAGGCCAAGGGCGTGGGCTTCACCGTGATCTGGAGCGCCGTGCTCAGCCTCGTCATCCTCAAGCTGATCGACTGGACGCTCGGCCTGCGCGTGGACGACGAGCAGGAGATGATCGGCCTGGACATCGCGTTGCACGAAGAGAAGGCCTACAACCTGTCGTGAGACTCCACCTCTCCCTCTCCCCGCCGGGCGACCCGAAGGTAGTCCCCGTGGGAGAGAGGGTTGGGGTGCGCGGCCAGTCTTGCGACACCGCAGATCATTTGCAGGAGCGCACCCGGTGCGCGATCGGCCAGCCGCTACGCCGCGGTCGCGCGCCGGGTGCGCTCCTACAGTTGAAGGGCTGCACCCGCTAAGCTGCATGCATCACCCCACGCAGCACGCCATGACCACCGCCCACGACCGCGCCGCCGCCCGCCTGGCCTGGACCCGCTCTGCCCTCGGCGACGCCACGCTCAGCCTGGAACCCGCCTCCTCCGACGCCAGCTTCCGCAGCTACTGGCGCACGCACCATGACGGGCGCAGCTGGATCGTGATGGATTCGCCGCCGGACAAGGAAGATCCCCGCCCGTGGCTGGCCATGGGCGAACGACTGGCCGCCGCCGGCCTGCATGTGCCGGCGGTGTACGCGAAGGATCTTGAGCAAGGCTTCCTGCTGATCGAGGACCTCGGCAGCCGGCTCTATCTGTCCGAACTGAATGAGCAGACAGCGGACGCGCTGTACGGCGATGCGATGGATGCGTTGCTGCTCATGCAGACGCGCATGGACCACCGCGACCTGCCCCCGTTCAGTCACCAGGTGCTGGTGACCGGCCTGGAAGTGATGCCGGAATGGTTCCTCGGCCGACACCTCGGCCACACGCCCAGCTGCGGCGAGTGGGATGTGCTGGAAGCCGCGTTCGACGTGATCATCCGCAATGCGCAGGAGCAGCCCCGCTGTTTCGTGCATCGCGACTACCACAGCCGCAACCTGCTGGTGGTCGACGCGAACAACCCCGGCGTCATCGATTTCCAGGGTGCACTGGCCGGCCCGATCACCTACGACCTCGCTTCGTTGCTGCGCGACGCCTACATCGTGTGGCCGCGCGAACGCGTGGAAGGCTGGATCGAGTCGTACCGCCAGCGCCTGCTCGGCGCCGGCATGATCGACGGGAAGGTGACGCCGGCGCGCTTCCTGCGCTGGGTCGACCTCACCGGCATGCATCGCCATGTGCGCGTGCTCGGACAGTTCTATCGCCTGTGGTATCGCGACGGAAAACCCGGCTATCTCGCCAACGTGCCCACGGTTTACGAGTACGTGGTGTCGGTGGCGCGCAGTTATCCCGAACTGGCCGACTTCGTCGCCTTGCTGGAACGTCATGCGGAAGGCCGCGACCTCACCCGGGTGGCGGCGGCATGAGGCACGCACTGATCTTCGCGGCCGGCCTCGGCGAACGCATGCGCCCGCTCACCAACCGTACGCCCAAGCCGCTGCTTTCGGCGGGCGGCAAGCCCCTGATCGAGTGGCACCTGGAAAAGCTCGCGGCCATCGACGTGCGCTACGTGGTCATCAACACCTCGCATCTCGCCGACCAGTTTCCCGAGGCGCTGGGCGACGGCTCGCGCTGGGGGCTGCGCATCCGCTATGCCTACGAAGGTCCCACGCCGCTGGAGACCGGCGGCGGCATGCTGAACGCATTGGATCTGCTCGGACCCGAGCCGTTCCTGGTCATCAGCGGCGACGTGTGGACCGACGTGGACTTCGCCACCCTGCCCGAGGCACCTGCCGGCACGGGGCACCTGCTGATGGTCGACAACCCGGTGCACCATCCCGGCGGGGACTTCGAGCTGGACGCGCAGGGCGTGTTGCACGTTGGCGATGCGGCGCCTCGACTCACCTACAGTGGCATCGGCATGTTTCGCCGCGGACTTCTGGAGGGTTGGCGCGACGTGGTCAACGATGTCGGCGCGGCGGAAAAGCCGCCGCGCTTCAAGCTCAGGCCTCTATTGGAACGCGCAATGTCGCGTGGTGAGTTGCACGGCAGCCACCATCGCGGCGCCTGGACGGATGTGGGCACACCGCAAAGGTTGGCCGAGCTCGACGAGAAGCTCCGAACCCGGCCACTCGCGTAATCACGGTGGGAGCGCACCCTGTGCGCGACAAGCTGGCCAGCGGCCTGGCATGGATTCCGCGGTCGCGCACAGGGTGCGCTCCCACAGCTGAAACCTGGTGCGTCCCGGGCAACGTCCCGCCCCAGCCACGCAGCGCAAAATCCTGCCGGTTTGAGGCATTACCGCCCGGGGAGGTATCCTAAACCGCCTGGTTCTGTAGCCCGATGGGGCGCTGCGCACGACGCGCCTGCCCGCCCCTCTCCCCCTCGGAACCCTCCGCTTCCCCGCAAGGTACCGACGATGTCCGAACTGTGGTCCCACCTGGTCAACTGGTTCAGCAGCCACGGCGTGCAGCCGCTGCTGCAGTTCCTGCACCTGCAAGGCCTCGCGGGCGATCCGAACGACATCGCCGAATCATTGCTGATCGCCACGCTGCAGCTGTGCATCATCGGCCTGATCTTCCGCCCGCTGGAAAGCATCGTACCGGCCGAGAAGTGGACCGATCGCAAGCTCACCAAGGTCGACTTCCAGTACACCCTGCTGATGCTGGTCGGCATCTTCCCGATCTTCAGCTACCTGGTGCTCACCCCGATCGCCAATTATTTCGGCGGTCCCGACACCGGCCCCAGCGACGCCAGCGCATCGCCGCTGGCCATCACGCACTGGGTCCCCTCACTGAAAGAGCACCCGTGGCTGCTGTTCGGCTGCTATTACATCGTCTACGACTTCACCTATTACTGGATGCATCGCCTGCAGCACGCGCTGCCGTGGTGGTGGGCGCTGCACAGCATGCACCACAGCACTCGCCAGATGAGCTGCTGGACGAATGACCGCGGCAGCCTCATCGACGGCTTCATCCAGTCGATGATCCTGGCCACGGTGGGCATCGTGATGGGCGTGGAGCCCGACCAGTTCGCCTGGCTCGTGCTGACCGGCGAACTGGTGCAGAACTTCTCGCATGCGAACGTGCGCATCGGCTTCGGTCCGGTGTTCAACCGCGTGTTCGTGGCGCCGAAGTTCCATCGCCTGCACCACATGCTGGTGGATCCCACGCGACCCAAGCTGCACAACTGCAACTTCGGCCAGGTGCTGTCGGTCTGGGACGTGCTGTTCGGCACGGCGCTTTACAACGAACCCCTGCGCCCCACCGGCGTGGGCGACCCGATGGTGGACGACGACAACAACCATGGCCTGGTCGGGCTGCACTGGAATGCGTTCAAGCGCTTCTGGGGCGCGGTGCGTCGTCCGGCGGGATGGAAATTCGGCGAGGTGGCGTTCGGCCCCGACTACGAACCCATTCCCGTCGACCAACTGGATCTGCACGCGCTGGGGCACCACGTCATGCAACCTGCCCATTCACATCCTTCGCCACCGTTGCCGGATGCGGTTGAAGCGGAGAGCGCCACCACGGCGTGACCTTTCGACTGGGTCCGATTCGTGTGGAGGCGGCGTGCCCGTGCCCTCACGTCGGTGTCGCGCGTGGACGCAAGGCCTTCGTAGCCACACCGCCAGCCTGCTCGAGGCTGGCGGGAGCAAGCAGCCTCCCGAGTCCCCGAAACGAACCAGCGCCGGCCACGTGAACGTTTTCTCAACTTTCCTGCGCCTGGGCCGATAAGGCCAGAGCGCGGAGACATCGGCTCCGTATCTCGGAGCGAATATGTTGGTCCTGGTCGGCGCCTTTGTGGTCCTCGCGTGCGTCTTCGGTGGTTTCGTGCTGTCGCACGGCCATATCCTTGCGCTGTGGCAACCCTATGAACTGCTCATCATCGGTGGCGGTGCCGTGGGCGCATTTCTTTCGGCCAATTCCCCCAAGGTCGTCAAGGGGGCGCTGACGGATATCGCCGGCCTGCTCAAGGGTCCCAAGTACAAGAAGCAGGATTACGTCGACCTGTTGTCGATGCTCTACGACCTGTTCAGCCTGATCCGCAAGGAAGGCCTGCTCGGCGTGGAAGAACACATCGAAGACCCGCAATCCAGCTCGCTGTTCTCCGCCTATCCGCGCCTGCTGCGCGAACATCACCTGATCGAATTCACCACCGACTGCCTGCGCCTGATGGTGGGCGGCAGCATGAACCCGCACGAACTGGAACAGCTGCTGGAAGTGGAACTGGAAACGCATCACCACGAAGCCGTGGCGCCCGCGCTGGCGGTGACGAAGATGGCCGATGCGCTGCCGGGCTTCGGCATCGTGGCGGCGGTGCTCGGCATCGTCACCACCATGGGCCAGCTCGACGGTGATACCTCGACCATCGGCGTACACATCGCCGGTGCGCTGGTCGGCACCTTCCTCGGCATCCTGCTCTGCTACGGCTTCCTCGGCCCGCTGGGCGCAGCGATGGAAAACCGCGTGCAGGAAGACGGCAAGGCATTCGAGTGCGTGAAGATCGCGCTGCTCGCCAACCTGCGCGGCTACAACCCCAAGGTGGCGGTGGAGTTCGCCCGCAAATCGCTTTCCGCCAACGCGCGACCCGGCTTCCAGGATCTTGAAGAACACCTCAAGGCGCCGCGCGCCAAGGCTGCGACGTGAGCGAGCAGGACGCCCCCGCACCCATCATCATCCGGCGTGTAAAGAAAAAGGGTCACGGCCACCACGGCGGCGCCTGGAAAGTCGCGTATGCAGACTTCGTCACCGCGATGATGGCCTTCTTCCTGGTGATGTGGCTGATCGGCGCGGGCACGAAGCAGCAGCGCGCGGCGATCTCGGAGTACTTCAAGAACCCGAGCATGACGCAGGGCACCGCCACCATGGCACCCTCGGGACAAAGCGGCCCGGGTGGCGCCAGCACCAGCATGATCAAGCTGGGTGGCGCGATGGATCTGCCGCACGGCCCGGGACACGACAAGCAGAACGCCGCCGCTGCCAGCGTCGATCCGAAGGACATTGAGAAGGAAGCACGCAAGCAGGAACGCGCGCGCCTCGAAGAGCTGATGCAGCAGTTGCAGGCAGCGATCCAGAGCAGCCAGGCACTCGAGCCGTTCAAGGACCAGCTGCTGCTGGACATCACGCCCGAAGGCCTGCGCATCCAGATCGTCGACAAGCAGAACCGCCCGATGTTCGACATGGGCAGCGCGCAGTTGCGCCCGTACACCACGAAGATCCTGGTGGAACTGGCCAGCTTCATCGACCGCGTGCCCAATCGCATCAGCCTCTCGGGCCACACTGACGATGCGCCTTACAGCAGCGATCACCAATACAGCAACTGGGAGCTTTCCGCCGACCGCGCCAACGCCGCGCGGCGCGCCCTGCTCTCCGGCGGCCTGACCGAAGACAAGATCGCACGCGTGGTGGGCCTGGCCGCATCGGTGCCGTTCGACCGCGCCAACCCCGGTGACCCGATCAACCGTCGCATCAGCATCATCGTGATGAACAAGCAGGCCGAGGCCACCTCGCTGTCGCAGGAGGCCGGTCCGGCCGAAGAAAAGGCGACGGCCGCGCTGCTTCCCGCCGTGGCACCGATCGCTCCGGCGACAGCGCCTGCCATCGAGGTGTCCACGGTCCAGGCCACGGGTGACAAGGCGGACGCCGAGGCCACGCAGGTCGGCCCGCACTCCCCCTGAGGCGCCACGTCGCCCCGTGCAACGAAGCCTGCTGCAGCCAGCAGCGGGCCCGACGACGTTCCCTCCGCATCGAAGCGCCATGACAACTGGTTCCCGCGGATAACACTTGCACCGCGCGACGCGGGTGAGTGCCGAGGCGCGACCGTATTTCCCCATTGCTGCCGGCGGGCAAGCTCACGGAACCTGCCGGCCACTCACGCGCATAAAAAAGCCACCGGCGGGGACCGGTGGCTGCAAAGATAAGGATGCTGCGTCCTTTGCCATGAAGTCACCCCACGGTGCCGGGAGGGAGGTGGCACCGTGGGATGGGCCGGCCTTGCGGCCGGCACGACCGGTTTAGAAGTCGTAGGAGACCGCGAAGCGACCGTAACGCGGCGTGGTCTGGTACAGCGCGGCGCCGTAGGTGTTGGACACGGTGTACGGGGAGTCCTCGTAGGTGTAATCCAGCACGGTCGGCTTGCGCTCGTTGAACACGTTGAAGATGTTGAAGCTGAAGGCAAGCTTGTTGCCGGCAAAGGCCGGACGGTAGGTCACGCCCAGGTCGACGATCTTCTGCCACGGCAGACGGCCCACGCTACCCAGCGGCGAAGGCTTGCCGTTGCAGAAGCGATAGGACGAGCCGTAGTTGATCGGATCGCTTTCATCCGAGCCGTAGTAGCCCAGGCAGGCCTTCGGTGCGCCGGACATGATGCGCAGCGCGCCGGAGACCATCCATTCCGGCGACACCATGTAGCTGCCGTAGGCCTTCAGCTGGTGCGTGCGGTCATTCGAGAGCACGCCGTTGCTGTTGACCATCAGTGCGGCCGCATCCCAGTCCTGCGTCTTGGAGATGTCGTCCTGGCCGATGGTCGAGAGCACCTGGCCTTCAGTGTTGCCGTAACTGCGCGAGAAGGTGTAATCCACGCGGGCCTGCCACTTGCCGTCGAACGGATGCTCCAGGAACAGGTCCAGTGCGTAGTACTTGCGCTTGGCGCCGCTGGAGAAGCCCCAGTCCTTGGTGGACATGTTCACCTTCTCGTAGCCCGAGCCATCGACCTTGGCCAGCAGGAAGGAGTTGTTCTCGCCCGGGTTGAAGATCAGGCAGCTGCTCGGCAGGTTGACCGAATCCGGGTCGATGCCCTGCGCGATCGCCTTGTTGATCAGCGGATCCATGTCGCAGACGTCGTCGATGGCCGTCTGCAGCTTGCGCAGCGTGCCCTTCGCGCCGTACACCCAGTCGGTGCCCAGCATCTTGGTGAAGCCGAGGATCGCTTCGTCCTGGTACTGCGACTTCAGGTTGCTGGCGGTGACCGTCTTGGCGTCCGGAGCGATGCCGTACTCGCCGTTGGAGGACACGGGACCCGGGCCCATCGGCGTCAGGCCGGTCGGGTTGCCGTTGGCATCGATACCCGTATAGGTGAAGTACTCGTTGGTGTAGGTCGACGGCGAGGCACCGCGGATCGCCACGCTGTTGGGCAGCGCGAGGTAGTAGCGACCGAGGTTGCCGAACACCTTGAAGCTGGAATCACCGAACACGTCCCAGCTGAAGCCGAGGCGCGGCGCCCACTGGTTCTTGTTGTCGACGTAGGCCTTGCCCACGGCGTTGTAGTTGGTGAACTGGTCGTCGCGCAGGCCGATGTTCAGCAGGAACTTGTCGTTGATCTGCCAGCGGTCCTCGATGTACTGGGCCTTCTGGTCCACCGACATGCTGGTGGTGGTGCTGAAGATGTAGCGGCTCACGTAATAGCCATTGCCACCCGGCGCGCCGACGCCCAGGCCCGGCACGATCGCGACGCTGGGATCAGTCGCATGGGCGTAACGCCACCAATAGCCCGGTCCGCTGGTCTGCTGGCCTTCATCGGTCGCCGAGAAGTGCATGTTGTCGATACCGGCCGCGAGCGTGTGGTCACCCAGCTTGTACTCGAGGTCGAGGCGCAGGCCGTGCGTTTTGTTCTTCGCGTTCGGATTCTTGACGTAGGTTATCGTGTTGTTGTTGCGGATCGGCGTGCCGCCGGTGATCGTCGGATCCTGGTTTCCAGCGCCGCTCAGGTAGACCAGGCTCGGATCCATGCCCGGCACTTCGGAGTAGTCGATCGCGCGGTTCTGGCCGTACGTGGCCGAGAAGGTCAGGCTGTCGGTGATGTAGCTGGTGTACTTGGCGATGTAGATGTCCGAGCCCGTCTTGGTCGACGTGTCATGGCCGAGGAACTCGCCCTGCACGTTGTCCTGGTAGTCGTAGACGTACTGCGTGCCTTCGTACGAGGTCTTGTTGGAGATGCCGGTCAGCTCGAGGATGTTGCTGTCGTTGATGTTCCAGTCGAGCTTGGCGTAGTACTTGGGGATGCTGTACGTGTAGTACGTATTGTTGGGCTGCGCCACGGCGGCGCTGGAAGTGCTCTTGCCTTCCTGCTTTTCGGCCTCGGCCGCGACGAAGAAGAACAGCTTGTCCTTGATCAGCGGACCGCCGATGTAGGCGTCATACGTGGTGTTCCACTTCACGTTGCCCTTGCGGTTGCGGTACTGCGTACCCGGCAGGGAATCATCCGTGTAGCCGTAGCCCGCCGGCAGGCTGTTGTTCGGATACAGGATGGTCTTGGGATCTTCCGCCATGAACTTCGGCGACCACATCACCTGCGCGCCGAAATGCCACTCGTTGGTACCGCGCTTGCCTACCTGGCTGATCACGCCACCATCGGAACGGCCGTACATGGCGCTGTAGCCACCGGTGTAGATTTCCTGCTGGTCGATCGCGCCGTACGGCAGGCCGATGCCGCCGAGGTTGCTGAGCGGGTCGGTCGTGTTGTAGCCGTTGATGTAGTAGGCGTTTTCGCTCACCGAGGAGCCGCCGAACGACACGACATTCGAGCCGGCCTTCTGGCCGCTGAAGTAGTCGCTGCCCTGCACCACGCCCGGCGCCAGCAGCGCGATCGCTTCGGCGCTGCGGCCCAGCGGCAGGCGCTCGAGGTCCTGCGAGGTGATCACGGTGCGCGAATCCACCGACGACACGTCGATGGCCGGCAGCGCGTTCGCCGTGACGGTGACCGAAGCCAGCGCCTGGGCATTGGCGGCCGCGGCAAAGGTCACTTCCGTACCCGCGTTCACCGTAATGGCGACGTCCTTGCGGCTGTCGACCGTGGCGCCATCCTTCTGCAGCACCACCGAATAGGTGCCCAGCGGCAGGCTGCTGATGCGATAGCGACCCGACTGGTCGACCGTGGCCGAGCGGCTGATGCCCGTGGAACTCGTGACCGTGACCGTCTCGCCGGCTTCCGCCTGGCCGAAGATGGTACCGGTGGTGGACTGGGCGAAGGCGACGCCGGCCAGTCCCATGGTCAGCGCGGCAGCGAGCGTCGAGCGACGCAGTACCACGGCGCGATTCAACTTACGAAAGCTCATTTAGTGGATCTCCCCGTAACAGCCCAGAAAAGGGCAAAAAGAAGCCTGCCGGTCGTCCGGAGACGATCGGTTTCGAAGTGCCGTGTGGTGCGGTTCTGTCAGGCCCCCCTGCAGAAACCACCCTCCCCCTGATGCGACGCGTAATCGCTTGCGATCGGTTTGTCCCGAACCTGTCGCTAAGCTGTCGCCAGCAGGATCTGTTCGTGAAGGTAGAGTGTTTTCTTACGGAATGTCAACTTCCCGTAAGCATCAATTAACGAAATCTTGCTGAACGCGCTTTTTCATGCGCCATGATTTCATGCGTAACCGTCTGCCCCACCGAAGGAAATCGGGGCGGGCCCGCTGCCTTCCCGCTGCAAAAAAAAAGGCCGCCAGCGGAGGCTGGCGGCCCGGGAAGAAGAATCCGTTGATGCCTTTGTCGTATTTGATTCGCCACGCGGCGCCGGGGAGACGACCGCGTGGCCAGGCTGGGTTGGCCTGTTTGCTGCCTTAGAAGTCGTACGTGACCGAGAAGCGACCGTAGCGCGGCGTGGTCTGGTACAGGGCCGCACCATAGGTGTTGGACACGGTGTAACGACCCGTCTCGTAGGTAGCGTCGAGGACGGTCGGCTTGCGCTCGTTCAACACGTTGAACACGTTGAAGTTGAACGCCAGCTTCTGGTCGGCGAACGACGGACGATAGGTCACGCCCAGGTCCAGGAACTTGGTCCACGGCAGGCGGCCGTTGGTACCCAGGGTGCTCGGCTCGCCGCCGCACCAGCGGTACTTGGACTTGTAGCCCGACGGATCGCTCTCGTTGGTGCCGTAGTAGCCCAAGCAGGCCTTCGGGGCACCGGACATGATGCGAACCGCACCGGAGACCATCCATTCCGGCGAGATCTGGTAGGAACCGTAGGCCTTCAGCTGGTGGGTGCGATCGTTGGAAAGCACGCCGTTGCTGTTGACCATCAGTGCCGGGGTATCCCAGTCCTGCGTCTTGGACACGTCGTCCTGGCCGATGGTGGAGAGCACCTGGCCTTCCGTGTTGCCGTAGCTACGCGAGAAGGTGTAGTCCACGCGACCCATCCACGTGCCGTCGAACGGATGCTCGACGAACAGGTCCAGCGCGTAGTACTTGCGCTTGGCGCCGGTGGAGAAGCCCCAGTCGCTGGTGGACATGCTGACCTTCGAGTAGCCGTTGCCGTTGGCGTTCGCCAGCAGGAACGTGTTGGTCTCGCCCGGGTTGAAGATCAGGCAGCCGTCGGGAATGACGACGCTCTTCGGGTCGATGCCGCTCTTGATCACCTTCGCTTCCAGCGCATCCGGATCGCAGACGTCGTCGATCGAGGTCTGCAGCTTGCGCAGGGTCACCTTGGCGCCGGCCACCCAATTGGTACCGAGCATCTTGTTGAAGCCGAGGATCGCCTCGTCCTGGTACTGCGACTTCAGGTTCGACGCGGCGACCGACTTCGGATCCGGCGCAACGCCGTATTCGCCGTTGGTCGACACCGGGCCCGGACCCATGGCCTTCAGGCCCGTCGGGGCGCCGTTGGCGTCGATGCCGGAGTAGGTGAAGTACTCATAGGTGAAGGTGGACGCCGAGGCGCCACGGATCGCCACGCTGTTGGGCAGCGCGAGGTAGTAACGGCCGAGGTTGCCGAACACCTTGAAGGTGGAGTCACCGAACACGTCCCAGCTGAAGCCCAGACGCGGCGCCCACTGGTCCTTCTGCTCGACGTACTTCTCGGCGGCGCTGTTGTAGTTGGTGAACTGGTCGTTGCGCAGACCCAGCTTCACCATCCAGCGATCGTTGATCTGCCAGGTGTCCTCGAGGTACTGGGCCTTCTGGTCCACCGCCATGCTGGTGGTGGTCTGGAAGATGTAGCGTGCGGTGTAGTAACCGCGGCCACCCGGAGCACCGACGCCGAAGGCCGGCTGGATCGGCACGTTTTCCTTGCCGGTGGCGGCCTTGTAGTAGATCCAGGCGTAACCCGGGCCACTCACCTGCTGGCCTTCGTTGGTCGCCTTGTAGTGCATGTTGTCGATACCGCCGGACAGCAGGTGATCGCCAAGCTTGTACTCGAGGTCGAGACGCAGGCCGTGGGTCTTGTTCTTCGCACCCGGGTCCTTCACGTACAGCACCGAGTTCGAGTTGCGGATCGGGGTGCCGCCAGTGATGGTCGGATCCTGGTTGGTGACGCCGCTCAGGTAAGCCTGGGTGGTGGTCAGGCCCGGCGTGTTCGAGTAATCGATCGCGCGGTTCTGGCCGTAGGTCGCCGTAAAGGTCAGGTCGTCGGTGATGTAGCTGGTGTACTTGCCGACGTAGATGTCCGAACCGGTCTTGGTCGAGGTGTCGTGGCCGGCAAAGCTGCCCTCGACGCCGGTGGCGTAGTTGTACTTGTAGAGGTCGCCGCTGTACTCGGTCTTGTTGGATATGCCGGTCAGCTCGAGGATGTTGCTGTCGTTGATGTTCCAGTCGAGCTTGGCGTAGTACTTCGGAATGTCGTACTTGTAGTACGTGTTCGCGGGCACCGCGGCCGCCGACGTCGAGGTCGACTTGCCTTCCTGGCGCTCGGCTTCCGCCGCCACGAAGAAGTACAGCTTGTCCTTGATCAGCGGGCCGCCGACGTAGGCGTCATAGGTACGGTTCCACTTCACGTTGTCCTTGCGCGAGCGGTACAGCGTGCCCGGCAGGTTCTTGTTGGTGTAGCCATAGCCCGGCGGCAGCGGGTTGTTCGGGTAGTAGATGCTCTTGGGGTCTTCGGCGAGGAACTTCGGAGCCCACAGCACCTGGCCACCGAAGTGCCACTCGTTGGTGCCGCGCTTGCCTACCTGGCTGATCACGCCGCCGTCGGAACGGCCGTACATGGCGCTGTAGCCACCGGTGTAGATTTCCTGCTGGTCGATCGCGCCGTAAGGCATGCCGACGCCACCCAGGTTCTTCAGCGGGTCACTCGAGTTGTAGCCGTTGACGTAGTAGGCGTTCTCGCTGACGGACGAACCGCCGAAGGACACCACCGACGAACCGGCCGTCTGGCCGCTGAAGTAGCTGCTGCCCTGCACCACGCCCGGGGCAAGCAGCGCGATCGCTTCGGCGCTGCGGCCGAGCGGCAGGCGCTCGAGGTCCTGCGAGGTGATCACGGTGCGCGAATCCACCGACGACACGTCGATGGCCGGCAGCGCGTTGGCCGTCACCGTCACCGAGGACAGCGCCTGGGCATTGGCGGCGGAGGCGAACGACACTTCCGTACCGGCGTTCACCGTGATGGAGACGTCCTTGCGGCTGTCGACCGTCGCGCCATCCTTCTGCAGGGTGACCGAATAGGTGCCCAGCGGCAGGTTGCTGATGCGGTAGCGGCCCGACTGGTCCACGGTGGCCGAGCGGGTGACACCGGTGGTGCCGGACACGGTCACGGTCTCGCCGGCTTCCGCCTGGCCGAAGATGGTACCGGTGGTGGACTGGGCGAAGGCGACGCCGGCCAGTCCCATGGTCAGCGCGGCAGCGAGCGTCGAGCGACGCAGCAGCACGGCCCGGTTCAACGAACTAAAACTCATCTGGATCTCCCCAAACAGCCCTTTAAATTGGGCAAAAGAAACCTGCCGCTCGTCCTTGAGACGATCGGAGTTAGTTGTCTTCTAGTGCGGATCTGGCAGGCTCCCCCTGCAGAACCACCCCCGTTCCCCCCTGGCGCGGCAAGCGTTTTCTTACGTCAAGCCTTAGGCGGGCTGACTCAAGACTGTCGCCGGGATGAGGGAATCGTGAAGGTAGAGCGTTTTCTTGCGAATTGTCAACTTTATGTAAGCAATAATTTACGGAACCGTGCCACCAGGCCGTTTCCCCGCGCCCCGGTCTCGCCCCTGGCCGCCCTGATGTCGCAGGAAATTGCCGCACGGACGACGCACCGGCCGGCTACCCGAAAAAAAAAGCCGCCAGCGATGACTGGCGGCCCGGGAAGAAAAGCCAAGGGGATCTTTAATGGCAGGTACGCCACGCGGCACCGGACGGGAGCCGCGTGGGCCTGCTCTACGGGAGTGGCTTAGAAGTCGTAGGTGACCGCGAAACGGCCGTAACGCGGCGTGGTCTGGTACAGCGGGATGCCGTACGAGTTGGACACGGTGTACGGGCCCGTCTCGTAGGTCGCATCGCGCACGGTGGCCTTGCGCTGGTTGAACACATTGAAGACGTTGAAGCTGAAGGCCAGCTTCTTGTCCGCGAACGAGGGACGATAGGTCACGCCCAGGTCCAGGATCTCCTGCCAGGGCAGGCGGCCGAGGCTGCCGAGCGAGGCGGGCTGGCCACCGCACCAGCGATAGCGCGAACCGTAGCCGGACGGATCGCCCTCGTTGGTGCCGTAGTAGCCGAGGCACGACCGGGGAGCGCCCGACATCACGCGCAGTGCGCCCGACACCATCCATTCCGGACTGACCTGGTAGGCACCGTAGGCCTTCAACTGGTGCGTGCGGTCGTTGGAAAGCACGCCGTTGCTGTTGACCATCAGGGCCGCGGTATCCCAGTCCTGCGTCTTGGAGATGTCGTCCTGGCCGATCGTCGACAGCACCTGACCTTCGGTGTTGCCGTAGCTGCGCGACCAGGTGTAGTCCACGCGACCCTGCCAGGTGCCGTCGAACGGATGCTCGACGAACAGGTCCAGCGCGTAGTACTTGCGCTTGGCACCCGAGGAGAAGCCCCAGTCCTTCGTGCTCATGCTCAGCTTGGTGTAGCCGTTGCCGCTGGTGTTCTGCAGCAGGAACGTGTTGCTCTCGCCCGGGTTGAACACGCGGCAGCCGGCGGGCGCCACGACCGACTTCGGATCAATGCCGCTGGCGATGATCTTGGCGTTCATCGACGCTGGATCGCAGACGTCGTCGATGGCGGTCTGCAGCACGCGCAGCGTGCCCTTCGCACCCACCACCCAGTCGGTACCCAGCATCTTGCTGAAACCGAGGATGGCTTCGTCCTGGTACTGCGACTTGAGGTCGGAGGCGGCGAAGGTCTTGGTGTCCGGCGCCTGGCCGTACTCGCCGTTGGCGGAGACAGGGCCTGGGCCCAGCGGCTTCAGGCCGGTCGGATTGCCCTTGGCATCGATGCCGGTGTAGGTGAAGTATTCGCTGGTGAAGGTGGAAGCCGAAGCACCGCGAATCGCCACGCTGTTGGGCAGCGCGAGATAGTAGCGACCGAGGTTGCCGAACACCTTGAAGGTCGAATCACCGAACACGTCCCAGCTCGCAGCCAATCGCGGTGCCCACTGGTTCTTGTTGTCGACGTACGCCTTGCCCGCCGAGTTGTAGTTGGTGAACTGGTCATCGCGCAGACCCAGGCTGAGCAGCCACTTGTCGTTGACCTGCCAGCGGTCTTCGATGTACTGCGCCTTCTGGTCCACCGACATGCTGGTGGTGCTGATGAAGATCAGGCGACGGGCGTAGTAGCCGCGACCGCCCGGCGCACCCACGCCCAGGCCACGGCTGATCGGCGTCGAGGGGCTGGCCGACTTGTAGTAGTACCAGGCATAGCCCGGGCCACCCGTCTGCTGGCCTTCGTTGTAGGCCGCGTAGTGCATGTTGTCGATACCGCCGGTGAGCGTGTGGTCGCCCAGCTTGTATTCGAGGTCCATGCGCAGGCCGTGGGTCTTGTTGTGCGCGTCCGGATTCTTCACGTCACGCACGGTGATGCCGTTGCGGACAGGCGTGCCGCGGGTAATGAGCGGATCCTGCGCCGTGACGCCACTGAGGAACGGCAGCGTCGGATCGACGCCCGGGGTCGTCGAGTAGTCGATCGCGCGGTTCTGGCCGTAGCTGGCCATGAACGTCAGGTTCTCGGTGATGTAGCTGGTGTACTTGCCGACCCAGATGTCGGAACCGGTCTTGGTCGAGGTGTCGTGGCCGAACTGCGCGCCTTCGGTCTGCGTCGCGTAGTTGTACTTGTACAGCGTGCCCTCGTACGACGTCTTGCTCGAGATGCCGGTCAGTTCGACGATGTTGCTGTCGTTGATGTTCCAGTCCAGCTTCACGTAGTACTTGGGAATGTCGTACGTGTAGTAGTTGTTGTTCGGCGAGCCCACGGCCGCGCTGGAGGTGGACTTGCCTTCCCGCTTCTCGGCTTCCGCCGCCGCGAAGAAGTACAGGCGATCCTTGACGAGCGGACCACCGACGTAGGCGCTGACGACACGATCCCAGCTGGTGTTGTTCTTGCGGATGCGATACGGGGTGCCTTGCAGGGCCGGCGTGGTGTAGCCGTACTTGTCGGCCAGCTGCGCCGAGGGATACTTGTAGCTCTCGGGATCTTCCGCGAGGAACTTGGGCGCCCAGATCACCTGGCCGCCGAAGTGCCATTCGTTCGTGCCGCGCTTGCCGACCTGGCTGATCACGCCGCCGTCCGAACGGCCGTACATCGCGCTGTAGCCGCCCGTGTAGACTTCCTGCTGGTCGATCGCGCCATACGGCAGGCCGATGCCGCCCAGGTTCTTCAGCGGATCGGTCGAGTTGTAGCCGTTGATGTAATAGGCGTTTTCGCTGACGCCCGCGCCGCCGAACGACACCGTCGACGAGCCGGCGGACTGGCCGCTGAAGTAACCACTACCCTGCACCACGCCCGGCGCCAGCAGCGCGATGGCTTCGGCGGAGCGACCGAGCGGAAGGCGCTCGAGGTCCTGCGCGGTGATCACGGTGCGCGAATCGACCGAAGACACGTCGATCGCCGGCAGCGCGTTGGCGGTGACCGTCACTGCGGACAGCGACGATGCATTCGTCGCGGACGCGAAGGACACCTCGGTACCCGCGTTCACGGTCAGCGACACGTTGTTGCGCGTATCGACCGTGGCTCCATCCTTCTGCAGTGCCACGGCATAGCTGCCCAGCGGCAGGTTGGCGATGCGATAGCGGCCCGAGGCATCCACCGTGGCCGAACGCGTGATGCCGGTGGAACCGGTCGCCGTCACGGTCTCGCCGGGTTCCGCCTGGCCAAAGATCGAACCGGTGGTCGACTGGGCGAGCGCCACGCCAGCCAAACCCATGGTCAGCGCGACCGTCAGCGTAGAAAGACGCAACAGCTGGCCACGATTCAACGTAAACAGATTCATCAGTTGTAGCTCCCCAAAACGGCCCAAATTTGGGCAAAAGAAAGACGGGTCGAGCCGGCAACAGACCGGTCAACCGAAGACGTAGGTTTGAATCCGAAGGCTCCCCTGCAGCCCTTCCGCTCCCCAGCGGAGCCGGCGCAAAACTCCGGTCCGCGCCCCTGTTTCATCGCAATGTTTCGCGATTGAAACAGCAAGTACTTACGACCATGAGTGATTTGCCACAGGCCGTCAACAAAAATTTCACGTCATCAGGTTGGTGCAAGCTAATGGCTGAAAACCCGCGTTTTTGAGGGCCCGGGCGACACGCAAGGCCGACTTTGAAGCTTGCATGATGCTGTCGCCACGATCGCCACGCGGATTCAGCCCCCCGGCGGAGGAACCCTCGAGGCGTCACCACCAGACGACTTTTCCGGAAGCGGACGCAAAAAAAACGGCCCGGGAAGCCCGGGCCGTTCTTCGTCGATGGTCTCGCTCGCGCGCTTAGGGACGGCGAGCCAGCTCGGGGTTTTCCTTGGTCTTGGGCATCAGGTCCTGCTTGGACACGCCCAGCCACAACAGGATGGGGCTGGCCACGAAGATCGAGGACAGCGTGCCCACCAGGATGCCGATCAGCATGGTGATGGCGAAGCCGTGCACGACCGGGCCACCGAAGAAGTACAGCGCGGCCATGGTGATCGCGGTGAACAGGGCGGTGATGATGGTTCGCGACAGCGTGTTGTTGATCGAGCGGTTGAGGATCTCCTCCGGCTCGGCCTTGCGGGCCAGGCGGAACAGTTCGCGCACGCGGTCGAACACCACCACCTTGTCGTTGATCGAGTAACCGATCACCGCCAGCACCGAGGCCAGCACCGTCAGGTCGAACTCGCGCTGGGTCAGCGCGAAGATGCCCACGGTCACCAGCGCGTCGTGCGCCTCGGTGGCGATGGCCGCCACGGCGAAGCGCCATTCGAAGCGGATGCCCAGGTACAGGCCGATGCCGACGATCACCACGATGGCCGCCAGGATGCCGTCGCTGCGCAGCTCTTCGCCTACGGCGGAGCCCACATAGTCGCGGCTCTTGAGCTTGGCGTCCGGGCGGGCCGCCTGCAGCGTCTTGGTGACGTCCTGGGCAATCTGGTCGAGGTTCACCTTGCCGCCGGTGCTGACGCCCGAATGCGGGTCATCCTTCGGCTGCAGGCGGATCGACACTTCCTTGGTACCGCCCATGCTCTGCACGATGGCGTGCTCGATGCCGCCCTTCTCCAGGGCGTCACGCACTTCGCCGATCTGTACCGGCTGGTCGTAGTCCACGACCAGCGAGACGCCGCCGGTGAAGTCCAGGCCGTAGTTGAGACCCTTGACGGCGATGAGCGCCACCGACGCCACCATCAGCAGGATGGCGATGCCGACGCTGAACTTCCTCATGCCGAGGAAGTTCACGTTTGCGTTGTGGTTGAAGATTTCCATGTGTGGTTCTCTCTTAGCTCAAACCGACAGCGTCTTGAGCTTGCGGTGGCCGTGGATCGCTGCGGTGATCGCGTGGGTCACGGTGACCGAGGTGAACATCGAGGTCAGAATACCGATCAGCAGC